>Ga0172382_10000041_pt1 | contig 192907 bp, 185 predicted proteins | sample Leawel138RmetaG_FD_122245 | JGI IMG/M metagenome (GOLD analysis project Ga0172382, IMG submission 122245) | Leachate microbial communities from a municipal landfill in Southern Ontario, Canada - Leachate well 138R metaG | ecosystem: Engineered > Solid waste > Landfill > Unclassified | place... | reverse complement strand
TCATGCTTTTTTCCAGTTTTATGTAGCCCCTCCCGACCTTTCCAAAGGGGAAGAGAAGGGTAAACTTTCATTGCAATTGTATCAACGAAGTGCCGACATCTTTTTGGGAGTACCATTCAACATAGCTTCTTATGCGCTTTTATTGAAAATGATGGCACAAGTTTGTGATTTGAAAGAAGGTGATTTTGTTCACACTTTTGGTGATGCGCATATTTATTCCAATCATTTCGATCAAATTAATTTACAATTGACACGTGACCCGAAACCGCTTCCCACAATGAAAATCAATCCCGATGTGAAAGATATTTTCGATTTCAAATTTGAGGATTTCACTTTGGAGAATTATAATCCGCATCCGCATATCAAGGGTGAAGTAGCGGTTTAGTTTCTTTTATTTTTAAATTAGAAATTTTGAGTTTAAAGTGAGCTATTTCAACAAATGAAATCATGGCATTATATCCCATCATTGCGGGGCATGGTAAACACGGTGGAATGGAATTGGTGGATTATACAATTGCACTATTTCGAAAATCTTAGCCTTGTCAAGGTTTAAAACCTTGACAAGGCTTCACAACCTTTAACATCCCGTTCACAGCCTGATTGTAACAATTTTATTTATCTTTCGACCTATTTCGTTCAAATTCAATTTTACCATGAAAAAACAATTCTTCAGCTTTGCGTTTGCGTGTTTTATTTCCATAAGTGCTTATTCTCAAATCCAAGAAACACTTCCCCCGAGCTATCGAGAAAACCAATCCGATAAAATGGATATTTTCCGTGCTGAAGCGGAAAGATTAACTGCGCTGGTGCACACCAAACTCGACCTGAAATTCGACTGGGAAAAAGAACAGGTAAATGGTGAAGCCTGGATTACCGCCAAACCTTATTTCTACGATACAAACAAACTGATTTTCGATGCCAAAGCCATGTTAATCCATGAAGTCGCATTGGTGACAGGAAACACAAAAAAGAAATTGAATTTCACCAATGACGAATGGCAATTATTCATCGATTTGGATAAGACTTATAACCGCAATCAGGAATATACGGTTTACATCAAATATACGGCTCGTCCCAATGAAGTAAAACAGCAAGGAAGTGCCGCTATTTCCGACGCTAAAGGGATGTATTTCATCAATGCGCGCGGAGAAGACCCGGACAAACCGACTCAAATCTGGACACAGGGAGAAACCGAATCTTCATCCTGCTGGTTCCCGACGATTGACAAACCGAACCAAAAAACTTCTCAGGAAATTTACCTGACTGTTCCCGATAAATTTGTTTCGCTTTCCAACGGAAAACTGGAAAAACAAACCAAAAATTCCGACGGCACAAGAACCGATTATTGGAAATTTGACAAAAAGCATGCGCCTTACTTGTTTTTTGTAGGCATTGGAGACTATGCAATCATTAAAGATAAATGGAAAAATATCGATGTGGATTATTACGTCGAACATGAATACGGTCCGTACGCCAAAGAAATTTTTGGAAATACGCCGGAAATGATTGGTTTTTTTTCTGATTTGTTGAAATATGAATTTCCTTGGAACAAATACCATCAAATCACCGCGAGAGATTATGTCAGCGGAGCAATGGAAAACACAACTGCCGTTATTTTCTATGACAAAGTTCAACAGAAACCCGGGCAGTTAATCGATGAAAATACAGCCGAAGGAATCATTGCCCATGAACTTTTCCATCACTGGTTCGGTGATCTGGTCACGACAGAAAGCTGGGGAAACCTTACCGTGAACGAATCTTTGGCCAATTATTCGGAATACCTTTGGTTTGAACACAAATACGGAAAAGACAAAGCCGAAGAAGACAGGTACGATGACTTGGAGGGATATAAAATGGATCCCGCTAATTTCAATAAAAATTTAGTCCGAATTCATTACAATGCCCGCGAAGATATGTTTGACGGCGTTTCCTACAACAAAGGCGGAAAAGGCGTTTTGCACATGTTGCGAAGCTATTTGGGCGACGAAGCTTTCTTCGGCGGATTGAGCAAATATCTGCACGACTATGAATACGGAACCGCAGAAGCCGTACAAATCCGTCTGGCGATGGAAGCCGTGAGCGGCCGTGATTTGAACTGGTTCTTTGACCAATGGTACTTTGCCAACGGGCATCCGCAATTAAATATCGCTTATGATTACAACACTTCTTCAAAAAAAATAAAAGTTACCGTGGTTCAAACCCAAACCAATCAATTGTTTGAATTTCCGTTCGCGTTTGATGTTGTGGTTGATGGAAAAGCAATGCGCCATCATGTCTGGGTTTCAAAAAAGAAAGAGAATTCATTTGAATTCGATGCAACCAAAGCTCCGGACGTCGTCATCCCCAATGCAGACCAGGATATTTTATGCGACATCAATGACAATAAATCCATCGAAGCATTTATCCAACAATACAAGAATGCCAAAGATGAATTCACTTCAAGGTTATTGGCCATCAATGCTTTCGCCGATGCGCAATCAACCAATGAAACGGCATTAAACGCATTGATTAATGCATTGAACGACCCTTACCACGGCATCCGCATCCATGCCATTTATAAATTGGATGCGCAAAGCATCAAAGTGAAGGAAAAAGCCATCCCGGGCTTGAAGAAGTTAGCGGCTTCTGACCCCAAAACATTGGTACAAGCTGCTGCCATGAATTTGCTAAACCAAATGAGTGTGGATGATATTTCCATTTTCCAAAACGGTTTAAACAGTGAATCTTTCAGCGTCAAGTCGGCTGCTGCTTCGGGAGTCATGCGCTTGGATCCTTCGAAAGTTTCGGAACTCGCTGAGCTGGATAACGAAGTCCTGCAAAACAGCCCGGAACTGATTGCGGAATTATTACCGACTTGGATTGAATCAAATGATAAGTCGAAATTAGGAGTCATTGCGGAATCTGTTGCTTTATTTTCTTTTACCAAATATCAAGACCCTGTATTGGGCGCCAAGTTGGAAAAAGGATTTAACTGGATGATGAGTTCCGATGATTTGAACTCGACCAAAAAAGCCGCTTCACTTTATAAGCAGGTATTAAATTACATCAAAGACAATCCGGGTGCAGTGATGGTTATGCGACAAACCATTCAGCAGGCCATTTCAATGAAAACCCAAGCAAATACGGCAAACCCTTCCAAGAGTTTAGAAGAACAAATCACAGTCCTGAACCAAACTTTGGACAATTTGAAATAGGAATTGCCAAGAATCCAATCAGAATTACCCGTTTGGTTCCGGTGGGTTTCTATTTAATTGCCTAAATTTGTAAAATGTTTTTCACCATCGTTCAATACTTATTCATCGCCATCGTATTCGGCATCGCATTGTGGTACGTGATTGGGATGTTTCGCAGTTCGTTTGGTTCCAAAAAATCCTGCTCGGGCGGTTGTTGTTCAGGCCCGGTCGTGCAAAAGGAATCCAAAGAACAATAAGCTTCACCAAAGCCGCTACAGTAGCCCGATTTATGCTCATTCCGCTGAACTTTCAGGCTCGCTTGTGAAAATCGGCAGGACGATTTCCCAAAATCGGCAGGGAGATTTCCAAAAAACCACAAGTCGATTCCCCAAAAAGGCCAGCATGATTTTATTTTAAGTGAATGAGAAAGTGGATGAATGGGTATGAATTCATTTGAAAGAATTCTTGTTAAATGTCCCATTGCCGATTAACGGGAATAAAAAAACCGGGCTTCAAAAGATGCCCGGCTTCCTTAATAACCTCAAAAATATCATGGCGATACAATGATGGGTACGTCTATTTCTCCTTGGGTGACTTCAATTTCTTCGTCCACCCCACCTGTAAACTTCTTGATGGTGCCGGTAAAAGTCCCGATCACCCTGCCCTGAACGTCTTGGGTGATTTCGGTAATGGTAACTGAAACCGGTAAATATTCGTCGTTTTCTTCGTCATAATTGGTATAAAACTCATTCGGGTCTTCGGTGGTTCCCAATGAAACTTCGATGATGACCTCGTCTTCTTCGGTAAAAGTTCCCACCTCCAAACCGCCCGGAACGATGATTCTAAGTTCTTGCAGTTCATCATTCTGGCCGGAAATCAATGCATTGGTTACTTGTCCCGTCGCATGTGCATCGGTGCTGAAGTCCAAAAGTACGTTGTCAAATTTCCCTTTCAGGATGCCATCTCCGCCTTCTTCCATGGTAAATGGGATTTCATTAAAAATCCCGTTGGTAATTTCAAATTCCTCACCTGTTGTGATGTTCATCACTTCTCCGCTAAAGGTTCCGGTCACGACCATATCGAACATATTGAGTTCTGTTATCTTCACAATCAACGGTTGCAATTGCCCTGCGGAATTGATGTTTGCAAAGTTGCCTAAATCCCCGCCCAACGTCAGCATAATCATGGCTCCCCCACCTTGGTTATAAGTCCCTTCCTGCAAGGGTTGGGCAAATGATATTTTAATGGTCTGGCCTTCTTCATTGGCTCCGTCGATACTGGTTGCCGCGTCGTTGGAAACGGCAGAAACCGTGGTACTGAAGTCATAGAGCGTCCCGTCTAATTGAGCGGTATAGGTGCCCGGCAGGACAGGCGTCAGGAATTCGTCGCCAGGAGTCAGCAATTCGCTATCTGAGCAACTTTGGAAGATTACCAGAAAAACCATGACGAGGCCGAAATATCTTTTCATTTTTTAATTTTTGCTAAAAATAGTATAAATAACTTTATCTTTTTAACGGAGTTTAAGAAAAAGTATTGTTTAATAAGGGTTACTGCTCATTTCTCCGGAAACAATCCCAAGCGCAGACGAGGTTCCGATTCGCTTTACACCCAATTGGATCATCGCTTCTGCATCGGTTTTTGTTTTCACGCCGCCCGATGCCTTTACGGAAAGCGGCGAAGCCGCATCAAGCATCAGCCGGATGACATGCTCATTGGCACCATTGGGCTCACCGTTCTGTGTTTCAAAGAATCCGGTCGAGGATTTAACAAATACATTTTCCGGCGGATAACCGGAAAGCTTTTCCAAGACGATTTCTTTAATCAGTCGGGATAATTTCACAATTTCACCATCCGTCAAAGCGGCGGTTTCGATGATCCATTTCACCACCTTTCCTTCTTTCAGCCCTAATCGGGAACAAGCTTCCACTTCTTCCCTTACTTTTTCTTCATTGCCTTTTTTAAATGCGGTATAGTCCACCACGAAGTCCAGTTCGTCGGCACCATCGGCAATGGCTTTTTGTGCTTCCGACAATTTTTCTGCAACGGAACCTTTTCCTTCCGGGAAATCGATGACGGTGCCTAATTTGACCTTGGCTTGTTTTTCGTCTATCAGCATCCGCACCGAACGCACATAGTCCGGGCGAATCATCACCGCATAGAAACCGTTTTCAATCGCTTCATGGGTCAAATAGTGTATTTTTTCTAAGGTTTCGGAATCGGACAATCCACTCTGTTTGGGCGTCTTAAGGTAGGTGGAATCCAAATAGGCAGCTAACTTCATTATTCAAAATCATTGGGTTTAGAGCGCAAATTTAATGATTTAAAATGGCATAAACCGGAAAATGGTCACTATATCCGCCCAAATATTTATTACCGGCATAAGTGCGAAATGGCCTTCCCTGAAACCCCGGGTTCCTGTCCTGTAAAAACCTTTCCCGGAAAACTTTGGCGTTTTTAAATTCCAATCCGCCGGGCTGGAGAAAAGCTTGTGAAAAAAGCATCTGATCAAACAAAATCCAGTTTCCATCATGCGTAAGCGAACCGGTGTTTTTTTTCAGTTCCCACATCGGGTTGTAAAGTTCGTTGGGTCTTATACCTCGGGTTTGGCGGGTCTTTAGAATCCCCACCGCATCTGAATCGTCGGGGTTTCCATTCATATCTCCCATCAAAATGATATAGGCTTTAGGGTCTTGGGTTAAAATTTCATCCATGCGATGCCGGATTTTTTTTAAAATTAAATTCCTGAAATCCTGATTTACATCAAAATCTCTGCGTGAAGGAAGGTGCACCACAAAACTGTTTAAGAGAAATGATTGGAATTGGAATTGAAATTGGATATACAATACATCGCGGGTATAATCAGTCGGACTGCCTGTTTCCGGAAAAACCATCCGCATCGGTTCTACATGTACCGGAAAAATAAATTCTTTCCTGTAAAGCATTGCGGTGTCCATCCCTCTTTCATCCAAGGAATCGAAATGGATATATTGGTAACCAAACTCCTCCAAAAACCGGGAGTGAATCAAATCATTCAAAACATTTGCATTTTCAATTTCAGCCAACCCCACAAACAAAGGCGGCATTCCCGTTTTTTCCCAGCCCAACCGGCTGATAGCTTGGCCAATTTTATTGACCTTATCCGCATACCTGTTGTTTGTCCATTTTTTACTGCCCTGAGGGGTATAATCCGCGTCATGGATAACAGCATTGTCCCGACAATCAAAAAAATTTTCAGTGTTGTAAAATCCAATGGAAAAAACTTTCATCAACCTTCCTTTTTTTTTAAAACCAATTTATAAATCTACAATGATTTTCTTTCTTTATTTTTACAATCGAATAAAATATAAATAATCCATGCCCATCCAGTATTATTTTGAAATCATCGGGACGATTGTTTTCGCCATTTCCGGTGCTTTGGCTGCAGATGAAAAATCTGGGCAAGATTGGTTTGGTGTAACTTTCGTGGGTTTCATCACGGCAATAGGGGGCGGTAGTTTACGCGACATGCTGTTGGGTAGTTATCCCTTGGTTTGGGTCAACGATGTCAACTTCATTTATGCAATTATTGTGGGAATTGTATTGATGCGAATTTTTTATGGTTCACTCGACCAATACCGGCGGGAACTGTCCTTGTTCGACACAATGGGTATTGCACTCTTTACCGTTTTGGGAACACAAAAAGCACTCGATTTGGGTGTCCATCCGGTCATTGCCGCCATCATGGGAATGTTTTCTGCGGTCATGGGCGGTGTTCTCCGCGATACCCTTACCAATTCTACACCCGTGATATTCAGGAAAGAAATTTATGCTACCGCCTGTTTAGCGGGGGCAACACTTTTTTTAATCCTCAACCATTTTGAAGTTCACCGGACTTTCAATTTCATTGTTTCCGGTTTATTTATCATCACCATTCGGGTATTGGCTGTTTATTTCAAATGGAGTATCCCTAAATTCAAATCATCATGATTGAACTGACTAACCCTAATATCTGGACCGGCCGTTTGGATGACGAAGACGGCGAATTGGGCAAACGCTGGCACCAAGCGGTTCAAATCCGGACTTTCAGCGAATTGCCATATACCGAAGAAAAACACATTGCGCTGTTGGGCTTTTGCTCCGATGAAGGAGTGCGCAGGAACAAAGGAAGAACCGGTGCGAAAGTGGCTCCCGATGTGATTCGGAAAAGTTGTGCCAACCTGCCTTTCAATGAAAACAAACAACTTCCGATTTCGGATTTCGGAAATGTCGTATTTGAAGGCAATGATTTAGAAACGGGTAGAAAAATACAAGTTCAATCGGTGTCTGAATTGATTCAAAAAAACTATTTCCCCATTATTTTAGGCGGCGGGCACGAAACGGCTTTGGGGAACTTTTTAGCTTTGTCACAAACCTTTGACGAAATCGGCATCATCAATATCGATGCGCATTATGATTTGAGGATTCCGGTCGAAGGAAGCACTTCCGGAACCCCTTTTTTTGAAATGGCTCATTTTTGTCTTCAAAATGAACATGAGTTCAACTATTTCTGTATGGGAATTCAATCCACGGGAAATACCGATGCCCTTTTAGAGCGAGCAATTTCATTGAATGTTCAAACCATTTCAGCGGATGAAATACATCTTGATTTGAACCAAAGCCTTGCTGAACTGGAAAAGTTTATGGGAAAACATTCCGCCATTTACCTAAGCATTGATTTAGATGTTTTGGACGGTGCTTTTGCACCGGGCGTCAGCGCGCCTTGCGTGAATGGCCTTACCCCGTTTCAAGTCAAGTCAATTGTTCGAAAAATCATTCAAAGCAGGAAATTAAAATTAGCGGATTTGGTGGAACTTAACCCTGAATTTGATCAGGATAACCGCACCGCGAAATTAGCGGCACATTTTATGCAGGAATTTACCCAAATGTAGTTGAATCTATGTCTGCGCTTTATCCTTTGAAATTTTTACCCCAACCACAGTACCGAATCTGGGGCGGGAACAAACTCAACGAAGTTTTACCGACAGAATTACAAATGGAAAATCTGGGTGAAATCTGGTGCATTTCAGGCGTCTCAGGAAACCTGAGCATCGTTGAAAACGGAAGTTTGAAAGGTAAAAACCTCAATGAAGTGATTGAAATTCATGGAGCGGAATTACTCGGAAAAAAGGTTTGGGAAAAATTCGGAAAGGAATTCCCGTTGTTGGTTAAATTCATTGATGCTGCAGAACCTTTGTCGGTTCAAGTCCATCCAAACGATGAACAAGCTAAGCGTTTAAACAATTCTTTCGGTAAATCTGAAATGTGGTACATCTTGGATGCAGAAGAAGGTACCGAATTGATTCTCGGTTTTGAAAACGGAATTACAAAAGAAGATTATTCCGAACATTTGCGGAACGAATCTCTGGAAAATATATTACGGAAAGTACCCGTTTCCAAAGGTGATGCGGTTTACATTCCGGCGGGGCGGGTTCATGCCATCGGCAAAGGTGTGCTCTTGGCCGAAATCCAACAAAGTTCCGACATTACCTACCGGATTTATGATTATAACCGCATCGACAAAGACGGAAAAAAGCGGGAGCTGAATACTGAATTGGCCATCCAGACAATTGATTTTACCCCGATTGCTGAACCCAAAACCTCTTATTCCAAAACCCTTAACCAATTTTCAACACTGATTGATTCACCTTATTTCGCCAGTAAAATTTTCAAAGGGGACAAACCGATGGAAGTCACTAAAAGGGAAGAGTTCCGGATTTACCTCTGTACCGAAGGAACCGCAAAGTTCAAAACAGAGAATGCGGAAGTGGAATTAAATAAATATGAATCTCTTCTGATGCCCGCCGGGATTGCTTATGAAATCATTCCGGAAAGCTGTACTTTGATTGAAGTAGAAGTCCCATGAGTTGCATTATAAGCTTCGGCACACAAATTGCAACCAACATACCGTTGAACATCAAATAATTCTTATATTTGCAACGCAATCAAAGCCAATGAGAAATCCGCTTTTTTACGCCAAAATCTTGCTCTTCGGAGAATACGGCATCATCGAAGATTCCAAAGGCCTTACCATTCCATACAATTCCTACAAAGGCTCACTCAAATTCAATAAGAAATCCCAAGGGAAAATTTCCAACCAAAGCATCGACCGTTTCGCCGCTTACTTGGAAGAAAATTTTGCGGATGAATTTGACATGGAAAAACTCAATGCCGACATTGAGCGGGGCATGCACTTCGATTCTACCATACCTCAAGGCTATGGAGTGGGGAGCTCCGGCGCATTGGTTGCCGCGATTTATGAACGTTATGCAACCCATAAAATCGACATCAGTGAAGGCATTTCCAAAGAATCTATTGCGAAGCTGAAAGAAACGTTCTCCAAAATGGAGTCTTTCTTCCACGGCAAAAGTTCAGGCATCGACCCGCTGATTTGTTACCTCAACCTGCCTTTGTTGATTAATTCAAAATCAGACATATCCACGATTGGGATACCGGAACAGAAAGAAGGGACAGGCGCAATTTTCCTTGTAAACTCCGGTGCGCCGGGTGAAACCGCGCCCATGGTTCAAATCTTTTTCGAGAAGCTTAAACAAGAAGGTTTCCGCAATACTTTGAAAGAAGAATTCATCAAATACAACAATGCCTGCATCGATTCCTTTGTCAAAGGAGATTTCAACCCTTTGTTCAGCAACCTGAAAAAATTATCGACTTGGGCGTTTCTACACTTCAAACCCATGATTCCACAACGGCTGTTGGACGCTTGGCAATACGGGATTCAAACGAATTCCTATTACCTGAAACTCTGCGGTTCCGGCGGCGGCGGCTATGTTCTTGGATTTACCAAAGACTACGAACAAGCCAAACTACACTTGAAAGAATTTGATACTGAAGTAATTTATAAATTCTGATTATGGAACGTTTCACTTTCGAACAAGACACTCACGGCGGTTTTTTTTTCCTCTATGATGACCAAACCAAGTTAGGCGAAGTCACCTTCAGAAAGAGAGGGGAAGATGAAATTGTCATCAACCACACCTATGTCAAGCCTGAATTCGAAGGAAGGGGCTTTGGAAAGAAGTTGGTGGATAAGGTGCTTGAACATGCACAAAGCGAAGGCTTAAAAGTTTCCGCAACCTGTTGGTTTGCCGAGAAAGTAATGCAATCAAAGCCGAATGCCTGAACTTCGCCCGCGGTACTTGCTTATCAAGATGCTGGCACTCTTTACCGTCATACGCGGATACAACATCGCGATGCTCGTTTTGGCGCAATACATGGCCAGCCTCTTCATCTTCAATGAGGGCAAGAACCACTTGGAAATCCTCATCGACAAGCATCTGACCTTTATCATCGTCGCATCTGCATTGAGCGTGGCTGCCGGCTACATCATCAACAACTTCTATGATTTGGAGAAGGACGCCATCGACCGCCCGCTGCAACATTACGTGGAAAGGTTCATTTCACAAGGTTTTAAGTTGAATGTATTCCTCGGCTTGAACTTGATGGCACTCGTCATCGGATATTTGGTATCCTGGCGGGTGAGCTTGTTCTTCCTGTCCTATCAGTTCCTGGTATGGTTCTATTCGCATAAAATCAACAAACTGGTATGGTTGAACAACATCTATTCAGTCATACTCATGGTGTTCCCATTCTTTGCGTTGTTCATTTATTATGAGAACTTCTCACCCATCATTTTTCTTCATGCCGGGTTTCTGTTTTTGTTATTGCTCATTACGGATATACTCAAAGACCTCACTTCTTCGACTGCCGACACGATTTACAACTACCAAACCCTGCCCGTCGTTTATGGCGACAAACGCACCAAACAAGTGCTCACCACGCTTGTGGTACTGATTTCCCTGCTTTCCATTTACATGGGGTATGACAGTGGCACGGGGTATATGCGCTACTTCTTCCTGTTCGGTTCACTGCTGATGTTGGTGTTGTTGATACCGCTATGGCATTCGAATTCCAAGACCACTTACAAACTATTACACCTGACCTTTAAACTATTGATTGCATTCGGCATCTTCAATATGGTCTTCATTGATTTAAATCCCTTAGATTTGCAAAAGATTATATAATCCATTCTTTCTGAATGTCAAGTTTGATTCAGACAGAAAACACATAGCATTCTAATTATGAAAAAGAGACAGGAAAGGCGAGATGCTTCCCCGAAGAAACCGGCGGGAAGTTTAAAACCACAATCCCGCACGCCGGGCAAACCCTTCAAACCCCGTTTGAAGAAGGCACCCGAAGACGACGGAACCATTCGTTTGAACAAATACATCTCTAATGCGGGCATTGCATCGCGGCGCGAGGCAGACGAGTTGATTAAAAGCGGCTTGGCACAAGTCAATGGAAAAGTCATTACCGAAATGGGCTACAAAGTCCAGCCGGGCGATGTGGTAAAGTTTGACGGCAGGGTGATTTCTGCCGAGAAGAATGTTTACATCTTGCTCAATAAACCCAAAGGATTCATCACCACCACCAAGGATGAAAAGGACCGCAAGACCGTTATGGACTTAGTATCCGGTGCAACGAGCGCAAGGATTTTTCCCGTCGGACGGCTCGACCGCCAAACCACCGGCTTGCTTTTGTTTACCAATGACGGCTACCTCACCAAGAAACTAACCCACCCCAGTCATTCCGTCAGGAAGATTTACCATGTAAAGCTCAACAAGAAGCTCACCCATGCTGACTTGGATGAAATCAAAAAAGGCGTTCGGCTGATACCCGAAGGCATTGCCAAAGTGGACAATGCTTCTTTCATCGAAGGTAAACCCAAGGATGAAGTGGGCATAGAAATCCACATCGGTTGGAACCGGGTAGTCCGCCGTATATTCGAAAAGTTGGGTTATGAGGTGGAACTCCTCGACAGGGTTTCCTTTGGCGGACTCACCAAAAAGAACCTCAAGCGCGGTGATTGGCGCAAACTCACCGACCAAGAAGTCAACTTCTTAAAGATGCTCTAAACCCTCATCAGCTTATGAAATCCCTTGTTCTACTTGGCTTGTTGCTGGTTTTCGCCCCTCAACCCAATCAGGTGGACGAGGAATGTACCTGTAAAGGATTCAAGTTATATGGTAAAATCAAAGTAGTCGAAAATTTCCCTGATGTGAAAGTCAAGGTGGTGGAACATTTCCCCGATTTGAAAGTTAAACTGGTAAACCATTTCCCCGACGACTGTGGGGAGTGGCAGATAGTCGAGCATTTCCCTGATACCAAAGTACAATTTGTGGAGCATTTCCCCGACATTGAAATCCAATATGTCGAGCATTTCCCGGGTAAGCCCTGAGGTTTTTCGACCTGTCATTTGTGCCTCCGCAAACCCGCACGGGTAGCGGGATAAAAAAGCACACGTGGTTTAGGGTCAAACCACGTGTGGTTTCACCCAACATCACGTGTGGTTTGTAACGAAAGCACGCGTGGTTTTATGTGAAACCACGCGTGCTTTAAATTCAAATGACCTTAGGGTTACTTTTTGTACTTCTCAAACTTGGCATTTCGGATCGCTTGCCTGATCCTGTCGCCAGGTGTATAATTTACTTTGACACCCAAAATATCCCTCGAAGCCTCGAAGTCAGATTCTCTATCTACACCCGCACTTTTGATACTGGGGTAGAGCGTACCTAACCTGTCTAAACGGACAGTGCTTCCGTGGGCAAGTGCAATTTGGATCTCATTCTCAAGCGCAATGATTACGCCTCGGATGTCCGGTTCACTGAGTGAACCTGATTTTTCGATGATTCTGACCAAATCATCGGTAGTGACATCTTCTTCACGGACAATGGTACCATACCATTTTTTGGTTCCTCCACCGGCAACACCGGGTTGACCTTTCTCAATTAATCGATACTTGATTGACATAATAATGAAAGTATAATAGCTTACCCAAATGTAAACAATTGGCTTAATATCAACAAACTAATGGCAATATTTTTTTAATGTGCCTCCAGCCAATTTTCTCCCGCACCTATTTCGACTTCCAATGGCACCTGCATTTTTACGGCATTTTCCATGGTCTCTTTGATGATGGGACGGATGGTTTCGAGTTCCGATTTGGGTACATCAAACACCAATTCATCGTGAACCTGTAAGAGCATCTTGGTTTGGAAACTTGCTTTCAGGATTCTTTGGATGTTGATCATTGCGATTTTGATGATGTCCGCCGCGCTGCCCTGAATGGGCGCGTTGATGGCATTGCGTTCGGCATGGCCGCGAACCACGGCGTTGCGTGAGTTGATGTCTTTCAAGTACCGCCTTCTTCCCAGTATTGTTTCCACAAAACCTTGTTCACGCGCTGTTTGGATTTGGTTTTCCATGTACTGTTTCAGTACCGGATAGGTTTCGTAATAGGCATCTATCAACTGCTTTGATTCCGAACGGGACAAGCCGGTTTGTTCGGCCAAACCAAAGGCCGACACCCCATAGATGATGCCGAAGTTTACGGTCTTGGCTTGGCTCCTTTGTTCGCGCGTCACCTCTTCCAAAGCGACATTGAACACGTTGGCCGCCGTGGCGCGGTGGATGTCTTCGCCTTTCATGAAAGCTGCGAGCATGGCGGGGTCTTGGGACAATTCTGCGATGATACGCAATTCGATTTGGGAATAGTCGGCAGAAACCAGGAGGTGGTCGGTGTCTCTCGGCACAAAAGCTTTCCGGATTTCACGCCCCTGCTCGGAACGAATGGGGATGTTTTGCAGGTTTGGACTCACCGATGCCAAGCGTCCCGTCGCCGCAACCGTCTGGCTGAATGTGGTATGGACACGCCCGGTCAAGGGGCTGACTTCCTTGGGAAGTGCATCTATATAAGTCGATTTGAGCTTTTGAAGCTGGCGGTAATCGAGGATATCATTGACGATGGGATGTTTGTCGCGCAACTTGGAAAGGACTTCTTCGCCGGTTGCATACTGTCCGGTTTTGGTTTTCTTTGCTTTTGAATCAATGTTTAATTTATCGAACAGGATGTCTCCCAGCTGTTTGGGTGAGTTGAGGTTGAATTCTTCACCTGCGTCGGCGTAAACCTTTTTCTCCAGTTCAAGGATGTCTCTATTGATTTTCAATGACTGTTCGGCTAAGACGTCTTTGTCCAAACGGATACCTTCAATCTCCATTTCAGAGAGTACTTCCATGAGTGGCATTTCGATGTCTTCAAACAGCTTCTGCGCGTTCACATCGGGCAATTGCGGTGCGAAAAACGCTTTGAGCTGCCATGTGATGTCCGCATCTTCCACGGCATATTCCTTTTGTTCATTCAAGTTCACTTCATTGAATTGCTTTTGGTTTTTACCTCTTTTACCTATCAATGATTCAATCGCCACGGGTTGGTAATGGAGATAGGTTTCGGACAAAACGTCCATGCCATGGCGCATATCAGGGTTCAGCAGGTAATGGGCAATCATGGTATCAAAGGACTTCCCCTTGGGACTGATGCCGTATTTATGAAGAACTTTGTAGTCATACTTCAGGTTATGGCCTATCTTCAGGATTGATTCCGACTCAAAGAAAGGACGGAACTCTTCGATGATTTCCTTTGCTTCAGCGTAGTTTTGGGGAAATGGCACGTAGTAACCCTTCCCTGTTTCATAGCTGAAAGAAATCCCGACCAGCTCTGCGGTCAGTGCATCCAAACCCGTAGTTTCGGTATCGAAACAGACTTCTTTTTGTTGGAGTAACTTGTTCAGCAACAGCTTTCGACCCATTTGGCCTTCGGTTAATTGGTATAAATGGTCATGGGTATGGATGTTTGTAAAATGTGCCGGAGCCGACAATTCAGACGGTTCCATGGCAGCATCGTCGAACAAAGAAGCCTGAACGGCTCTTTCCGAAACGGTTTTCGCGGTTGCAACAACCTGAGATTCAAGGTTAAATGTGCGGTAGAAATTCTCTAACAATTGCCTGAACTCCAATTCCATGAACAGTTCTTTTACCCTTTCCACTTCGGGCTCGCACATGCAAAGGTCTTCTTCATCAAACTCAACGGGAACGTCCGTGATGATGGTTGCCAACTTTTTGGAAAGAATGCCCAAGTCTTTGTTGGCCTCAATGTTCTCTTTGAGTTTACCTGAAAGCTCGTGTGTGTGGGCCAGAAGGTTTTCGAGGCTTCCATATTGCTTTAGGAACTTCTTAGCAGTTTTCTCGCCTACACCCGGCAGGCCGGGGATGTTGTCCACACTGTCACCCATCATCCCAAGAAAGTCAATCACCTGAATAGGGTCATCTACTTCAAATTTGTTTTTGACTTCTTCCACGCCCCAGATTTCAATTCCTTTACCGAATGCCGGTGGGCGATACATCTTGATTTTATCGCTAACGAGCTGTGCAAAGTCTTTATCGGGCGTTACCATATAGGTCGTATAACCTCTGGTTTCGGCTTTCTTAGCGAGTGTTCCGATGACGTCATCGGCTTCGTAGCCTTCGGCAAAAAGCACGGGGATACACATGGCGCGGATAATCTCCTGGATATAAGGCACGGCAATTTTGATGGCTTCCGGTGTTTCGTCGCGGTTGGCTTTGTATTGGTCATAGTCAACCGTCCTTACGGTCGCTTGGCCGACATCAAAGACCACGGCTATATGGGTGGGTCTTTCGCGTTTCAATACATCGAGCAATGAGTTGGTAAAACCCATGATAGCAGAGGTATTCAGTCCTTTGGAGTTGATGCGGGGGTTTTTGATGAATGCGTAATAACCGCGGAAAATCAGTGCGTAAGCGTCTAACAGGAATAATCTTTTGTCGTCTGGATTCATAGTCGGTAAAGTTAATAAATACTCAATTACGGCATGTTCTAACTTATTAGGAATTTATTATATATTTGTTTGACTTAATAATTAAAAACCATGAAAGTCTTAATTACATCAGTATTACTTCTGTTATTGTATGGTGTCAACGGTCAGGCCACCCAAGTTGACATTGTGGATTTCTACCATTGGACGGCTTCGGACGGCAACGATTATGAGATGGTAGTCGTCACGCCTGACTTTTGGGAGAATGAAGAAACGCCTGCAACGATCCGTGTGAGGTATTCCCGTGGCGGAAGTTACAGCGTAGTGGAGTTTTATGCTGTGTTAAGTTTTGAGTATGATGAGGATTCTAATTTGATAATTTACCTGTTGGCTGACAGTGAAGCTGAGTTCATCCAAGGTGCCGGCAGCTATTCACCCGACAATTTTGTGCTGAAGTTCGATACCGCAGGCGCATTACTTTATGGCTACCAAGCCGATAACAATGAGTTGGACAAACCTGATGATGAGATTATATACGCGGACCTCTACCTGACCGAATACGGGGATTCAGATAATTTGCGCGCAACCATCCGGAAGTTCTACAGCTCTTCCGACCCGATGTACCGTGAGTTGATGGATTACACCACCCAATTCGATTGATTAAGTTTCAGGGGCAAGTTCCACCACCAAGCCGTCGAGTTCTTCCGTTATATTAATCTGGCAACCCAAGCGGCTGTTGGGTTTCACATGAAAAGCTTCCGAGAGCATGGCTTCTTCATCGTCTTGCATGGGTGGCAATTCCACGTCTTCCGAGACTACATAACACTGGCAAGATGCGCACATGGCCATACCGCCGCAGATCCCGATGGTTCCTTCTGGAGCCAATTCATAGGCACGGACAAGCTCCATGACGTTCATCGCCATATCAGTCGGCGCATCTACTTGGTGCGAAACACCTTCACGGTCTATGATGGTTACATTAATATCTGCCATGTTGAAGCTTTATTAAAGAACTCTTCCAAAGTTGGAACTTTGGAAAAGTCGAAGTTTAAAATATGAGTTTCACGTCCAGTTCAAACTCATCGTCGATGGCTTTGTCACCGATTTCATCAAAGAAAGTTTTAGAACCGTACTTAATGTCGAATTTCGTTCTGTCTACTTTGAATTGGGCCGTTGCTGAGTTTTCCTTTACAACCATATCAAATGAAATGGAATTGGTAATGCCTTTGATGGTCATATCGGCTGTGACCGCATAGATGCCGTTTCCTTTGTCACTCAGGTTCTTGATTTCCAAAGTCGCGAAAGGATGTTTTTCCACACCGAAAAAGTCATCTGATTTCAGGTGGCCGTCCAGTTTTTCTTTGGGCTTCCCTTCCAAATCTGTCGCGCTGATAGTCGTCATATCTACGGTAAAAGCACCTCCGGTGAGTTTGTTCCCTTCAAAAACCAAATAACCTTGTGCAAAATTGATGGTTCCATCATGTTGGCCCGTCAGTTTTTTCCCTACCCAATGGATGGAACTTTTAGCGGGATCTATCTTTTTGGTTTGTGCATTTAATCCGAAAGAAATGACTAAAATGAGGATTGAGACAATGGGTTTCATAAAATGATCTTGTTAAATTAATTTAAGTCCCGAAAGATACATGAATTCCTCCAATCTCATTTGAAATCCGTTTAAGGAATATCCAAATATTTATGTGTTTGTACGGAAACTTGCCACTTTGGATTCGCCATTACATATTCCACCACTTTAGGTGACATAATCTCTTTGCGGCTCCACTCAACCTGTAAATAAAGTTTGCAATCAGGATGAACCAATGCAGCGTATTTTTCTGCGAATTTAAAATCATCCTGGTTGTAAATGATGCACTTCAATTCGGAAGCATGCGCCAAAACATCGGGTTGGACTTCCGCCCGTTTTTTGGGAGAAAGCGTAATCCAATCCAATTCACCGCTTAGGCTATAGGCCCCGGAGGTTTCGATATGAACCGTCGCGCCGAATCTTTTGAGCTGATGAGTGATGAAATCGAGGTTCCACATCAACGGTTCACCGCCTGTAATGACAATGGTTTTAGAATGAAAAGTGGCTGTTTCCGCCAATTCCTCCACCAAGCTCAACGGATGTTTTTCCGCATCCCAACTGTCTTCCACATCGCACCAATGACAGCCGACGTCACAACCACCCAATCGAATGAAATAAGCAGCTCTACCCGTATGCGCACCTTCACCCTGAAGGGTATGGAAATGTTCCATCACGGGAAGCAATTTACCTGCTTTCAGTAATTCAGATTCTTCTTCAGTAATGGAATTCAATGGAATCACTTCGTGTTTTTCTTGTAAGCCAATAAAGTATTCTTAAGCAACATCGCTCTTGTCATCGGCCCTACTCCTCCGGGAACCGGCGTCAGCCAAGATGCTTTTTTCCGGACATCTTCAAAGTCCACGTCACCTACCAATTTATATCCTTTTTCGGAATCGTCATCTACACGGGTGATTCCCACATCAATTACTACCGCGCCTTCTTTAATCATATTGGCTTTCAAAAATCCGGGCACACCCAAAGCCGTAATTACAATATCGGCAGAGTGGGTATAATAAGATAAATTTTCGGTGTTGCTGTGGGTCAATGTTACGGTACTGTTCCCGGGAAAATCTTTCCGGCCCATTAGGATGCTCATCGGGCGGCCAACGATGCGGCTACGGCCAATGATGACGCAATGTTTTCCTTTGGTTGGAATTTGGTAGCGGTCGAGCATTTCCAGAATTCCGAATGGTGTTGCCGGCAAAAATGTACTCATGTCGAGTGCCATCTTACCAAAGTTTTCCGGATGAAAACCATCCACATCCTTTTTCGGATTGATTGCTTCAATGATTTCTTCTTGGTTGATCTGAGCAGGCAAAGGAAGCTGCACGATGAATCCGTCCAAATCAGCCTGGTGATTCAATTGGTGAATTACTTCCATCAATTCGGTTTGGGAAACGGTATTCGGCAATTTCACGAGGGATGATTCAAAACCAACTTCTTGGCAATCTTTGATTTTATTGCTCACATAGGTTTGGCTGGCACCGTCATTCCCGACAAGAACCGCAGCCAGATGCGGTTTTCTTTTACCGTCTTTCAGGGCAATGTCCACCGATTCTTTGATTTCCTGTTTGATTTCTTTTGCGAGTTTAACGCCATCAAGGATTTGCATACCGAAAATTTTGCGCAAAGGTATGAATCGTTTGTCGAAATGCGCGGTTCGAAGTCCCGAAATTCAATTCAATCTTATTTGGATGTAAATTATTTATCTTACTAATTGAGCATTCCACGATAATAGTTCCAATTTTATCCGAACTTCGCTGAGCGAAATTCGAACTTCGGAAAAATGAAAAAAATTGCCATCATCGGCGGTGGAGCGTCCGGCTATTTCACGGCAGCCAATCTGGGAAAAGAACTGGGAAGCCAAACGGTCTTGTTTGAACAATCTTCGTTGCCCTTGCAGAAAGTACGTGTTTCCGGAGGCGGAAGGTGCAACCTGACACATGCCTGTTTTGACCCGAAAGAATTGGCGGAATTTTACCCGCGCGGCCAAAAAGAGCTATTGAGTGTTTTCCATCAATTCCAGCCGGGCGATACGATGGAATGGTTTGAAAGCCGCAAAGTTCCCTTAAAAATCGAAGAAGACAACCGGGTTTTCCCGATTTCCGACAATTCCATGAGCATCATCGAATGTTTGGTACAGGAAGTTGAAAAAAATGGGGTGGAAACAAGATTCGGTGAAGCGGTTCAGAAGATTTCGAAAAGGGAGAATTTATTTCTGGTCGACACAAAATCAACTCAATATGAATTTGAGAAAATCATCTTCACGCCGGGAAGCAGTTTGAAATCCATGGAACTCCTACGGAATTTAGGTCATCAGATTATAAAACCGGTTCCTTCCCTTTTTACGTTTAACATCCGGGACGAAAGGCTGAAGGATTTGATGGGCATCAGTTTTGAATGGGCGGAAATTGCCATTCCCCAACTGAAGATGGTAGCCGAAGGCCCGCTGCTCATCACGCATTGGGGGCTGAGCGGCCCGGGAATCCTACGCCTATCGGCTTGGGGTGCCATTGAATTAAACAAATTAAATTATGAATTTGAAATCAAGGTAAATTTCATTCAAAAAGATTTGGAGGAAGCGGTGGCTTTTTTGAATCGTTTCAAAATGGGAAATCCCAAAAAATCTGTGTATAAGGCCAATCCATTCCCCTTTCCCAAAAGGTTTTGGCAGCGTATCTTGGAAATCAGCAAAATTCCTTTGGAGCAAAATTTTTCAAATTTGAACAAGAAACAAATTCATACCCTTGTCCAAGAATTGGTTTCCGGGGTATATGAAGTGAACGGAAAAAGCACGTTCAAAGACGAGTTTGTGACTGCGGGCGGTGTGGATTTGAAAGAAATCAATTTCAAGACGATGGAAAGCAAAATCATACCGAATTTATTTCTGGCAGGGGAAGTACTCAACATTGACGCCATCACGGGAGGATTTAATTTCCAAGCATGCTGGAGTGAAGGCTTCTTGATTTCGGAATATTTGAAGTCAATGAATTCGGAAATGAAACCATCTTAAAATGCATACCCAGCAATCAGTTATTTTCTTCAATAGGTGAGTAATTAACTACGACGGGTTAGTAATTTACTGCGAAGAGTTAGTTATTTACTCCGTTAGGTTAGTTAATTACTCTGATAGGATAGTTATTTTCTCCGATGGGTTAGTTAATTACTCAGATGGGTTAGTAATTTATTCCAACGGGTTAGTTATTTTCTCCGACAGGTTAGTTAATTACTACGTCAGGTTAGTTATTTTCTCCAATGGGTTAGTAATTTACTCCGACAGTTTAATTATTTTTTCCTGTCATTTATTTTTAACGAGCTGAATCATAGGAAATATCAATGAAATTTCACTTTGGAATCAGGGCTAATTGCTATTGAATTGGAGGTTAAAACCCTGTTGAAAGTCACGCATATTTATTTACTATGTAAGCATAATAATTTCATTTATTTATTTTACATTTGTTTACATAACATTAACATTTAAATGAAATCAACATGAGAAGAATTTATTTGATGCTACTCACGGTTTGTCTGGGTTCTACCGCCTTTGCCGGGGGCTACCGTGTAGCATTACAGGGAGTGCGCCAAGCTTCGATGGGGATCACCTCGTCCATGCATGCGCGCGATGCGAGCATTGCGTTTTTCAACCCTGCGGGGATTGCCTTTATCGAAAACAAATTCAGCGTTTCTTTGGGCGGCTTCGGAGTGATGTCCAACGCGCAGTGGCAGAATGCCTCTACGATGGAAACTGCGGAAACAGACAGCCCGATGGGGACGCCGGTTTATTTCGCCGCCACTTACCGCCCGCTTGAAGACCTTACCGTTGGGGTAAGTGTCACCACCCCTTTCGGAAACACGGTCAAATGGCCGAGCGACTGGGCGGGAAAAGCAAATGTGACGGAAATCTCATTGGCTTCTTATTTCATCCAACCCACTGTGGCTGTTAAGTTCAATGATTGGTTCAGCGCCGGTGCGGGATTTATTTATGCCATGGGAGAAGTGAACCTCCAACGAACCATGTCCGTTGCCGGAAACGATATAGGGCTGGAAATTGATGAAACAGATGCACATGGTTTGGGTTTCAATGTAGGTGTATATTTCAAGCCTTCCGATAAAGTAAACGTAGGTTTGGCCTATCGCTCCAAAGTCGATATGAAAGCCGTTGACGGCGACGTAATTTGGACGGACGTACCCCAGGGATTGTCCGGGAACATGCCTTTCACATCCAATAAATTCGGTGCAACTTTACCGCTTCCTTCCGAATTCCTTGCCGGTTTCTCTTACCAAGTCAGCGAAAGACTGATGTTGGCTGCAGAAGTTTCCGTGAACGGATGGAGCTCTTACAAGAACCTGGATATTGTTTTGGAAGATGAACAAAGCGAAGAAACTTATGAATCCAAATCAACCAAAAATTTCTTGGACAGAGCCGTTTACCGCGTAGGGGGTGAATATATGGCTACTGAAAATTTGGCCGTTCGATTGGGATATTATTTCGACGAATCGCCTTCACCGGCTGAACACTGGTCTCCGGAAACACCGAGCACGAATCTACACGCCTTCACAGGCGGTTTGGGATTCCGTTTCGGCGAAGGTTTCTACATTGACGCTTACGGCCAATACAATATGGGTGTGGAAAGATATGTACACAACGTAGAAAGCGGATTCCAAGGAGACGTTAATTCCAATGCGTTGATATTCGGTTTGGGACTTTCTTATAATTTTAATTAATTCAGACAATGAAAAATTTATCAAAAATATTAATCGCGGCATCATTGACGGCTTTTATAGGCTGTAATGATGATTTTGAAAACCCGGTAGAAGACATTCAGGTCACTTCCGGAAGTGCCGACTTTTCAAAATATGTAGCCTTAGGGAACTCAATGACGGCAGGTTTCACCGACAATGCGCTTTTCATCAATGGCCAAGAGAATTCTTATCCGAATATGCTTGCGACTCAAATGGCAATGGCCGGAGGCGGTGATTTCATGCAACCTTTGATGCCGGATGAAATCGGTGGGTTTGCCAATTTAGGCGTAGCCGGAAGGTTAACTTTACAAATCAATCCGGAAACCGGTGCCATGGGACCCGTTCCCACACCTGCGCAATCTCCGCTGACCATGGTTGGAGGCGCTGTAAACAACATGGGCGTTCCCGGTGCAAAATCTTACCATCTATTGGCACCCGGTTATGGCAATCCGGCAGGAATAGGTTCTACTGCGAATCCTTATTTTGTTCGTTTCGCTTCTTCTCCCGGAGCAACTGTACTGGGTGATGCAGCAGCGCAGCAACCTACTTTCTTTTCTTTATGGATTGGAAACAATGATGTGTTGTCTTTTGCCTCAAGTGGCGGCGTTGGTGTTGACCAAACAGGAAATACGAACCCGGCGACTTACGGTAGCAACGATATTTCAGACCCGCAGGTAGTTGCAGGGTCTATTCAGGCTATCTTGGAAACCTTGACCAACCAAGTTGGGGCTAAAGGCGTTATTGCCAATATTCCAAGCATTACCGATATTCCTTTTTTCACAACGGTTCCACATGCACCGTTGAATCCATCAAATCCTTCTTTTGGAGCCATGATTCCTGCGTTAAATGCCCAATTTGGACAATTGAATGCCGTTTTTGATTTCTTAGGGGTGCCGGAAAGAAAAATCTTTTTTGCTACGGATGCCGCAAGTGCGGTAGTAATCGAAGATGAAACTTTGGCGAACTTATCTACTCAAATCCGCGATGTATTGATGGCGCAGGGTATAGATGCAGGAACCGCAACGATTCTGGGCATGACTTATGGAAGAAGCCGACAAGCCACACCTGAAGATTTGATGGTATTTACTTCCCAAACTGTGATTGGCCAAGTGAATATGACAAGGTTAAATGAATTGATGGGTATGGGCGTTCCGCAGGAACAAGCCGCTCAATTATCCGTGAACGGAATTACCTATCCTTTAACCGACCAATGGGTTTTGATTCCAACTGAAAAACAAGCCGTTGTCAACGCCACGAATGCATACAATGCAGCGATTGCGCAACTGGCCAATGCTTATGATTTGGCTTTTGTAGATGCACATGCAGCCATGCAACAGTTGAGCAGTGAAGCGGGCATCAGTTATTTCGGGAATAATTACAATACGACTTATGTGAGCGGAGGAACTTTTTCTTTGGACGCGGTCCATCCGACCGGTAAAGGTTATGCGGTCGTTGCTAATTTATTCATCGATGCCATCAACCTGAAGTTCGGTTCCAATTTGAGGAACGTCAATCCGAATACTTTTCCGGGTGTTGTAATCCCATAAAATAAATAATTTTTAAATTATATAAGAAAACGCCCTCATTATCAGGGCGTTTTTGTATTTTAGTAGATGTAAATTCTCTACGTCATGAAAAACCAGCCTTTCATAATCCCCTTAGCGGGATTGGTGTCAGGGCTGCTTTTGGGTGAACTTTTACCCGAAAGTAAATGGTATGCATTTGGGCTGATTTTGCTGGGTTTAATCTTGGTATTTTATTTAAGTACCCGTTTCATTAGTTACGGAAGTTTATTGGTGTTTTTATTTTTCTTGGTATTAGGCATTGTTCGGAATCAAGAATTCGAATCCATAAGAAGTGTAGACAATCTATTCCTTGTTGAAAAAGAATGGACGAAACTGAAAATTGAAAACACTTACCGCTCTTCTGAAAAATTCCGGAAATACAAAGCGGGAATCCTAGCCATAGACTCCGTTGCTGTACGGCAGTCTTATTTATTATTGTATTGGAAAAAAGAAAACACGGCCTTACACTACAATGACGAAATTTGGGTTTACGGAAAAATCCGCCCTACCGAGCCACCCAAAAACCCGTATCAATTTGATTATAAAAATTATTTGAGCCGACAGGAAATTCATTATGTACTGTATTCAGATTCGATTTTTAAGATTGAAAAAACAGGTAAAAGCCTTTACGGCCATTTTGCAAAATTCAAATCGGAAATCCGCAAAAAATTAATTGATGAAGGATACTCCCGGCATACCACCGACATTATCGGAGCCATGCTTTTGGGAGACCGGACAGAAATGGATGATGAAATAGAAGAAAATTACCGCAAAACAGGTGTAGTTCATATTCTTTCCATCTCAGGGCTGCATGTTGTGATGGTGTACACGATCTTTTACCTCCTGCTTTATCCATTGGTTTATTTGCCAAAAGGTAAAATCTGGCGAATCATTTTCAGTTTGGTTTTCATTTGGGCTTATGCCGCATTTGTAGAAATGCAGCCACCGGTGGCTCGTTCCGCATTGATGATCAGCGTTTTTCACTTATCGATGGTACTCAGAAGAAAACCCAATATTTTCCATACCTTGGCGGTATCAGCTTTCATCTTATTGTTGGTCAATCCAAAATTCCTGTTTGATGTAGGCTTTCAGTTGAGTTATTCGGCGGTATTTTTCATTGTTTGGCTGATGCCTGTTTACCGAAAGATAATACCTGTCCGGAATCGTAAATTAAGTTATATCCGGGATTTCGTGGGAACCAGTATTTCTGCACAAGCCGGGACTTTCCCCATTGCGGCCTATTATTTCCACCAAAGTTCGGGCTTGTTCCTCGCAGGGAATGTTTTGATGATTCCGGCATCTTTTATTATGATTTGCGGAGGAATGTTGAGTGTGCTACTCGCTTCGCTGAATATTCATTTTTCTCCGTGGGTTTGGCTCTTCAACGGATTTTTTGAATGGGTCAATGCCTACATCGCATGGTTGTCATCACATGAAACTTGGGTATTTGAAAATATTTCTTTGGGCCTGACTGAAGTTTTTCTTTTGATTTCAATGGCTGTATGCCTTCGATTTCTGGTGGGCAAAAATGCCCCGAAATTTCTCATTTTAGGATTGTTGCTCTTTTTCCTTTTTCAATTGAACCGGATTCAGAAAACCCATTATTTCAAACAAAAAGAAGAAATCATCGTATTCCATCAATATAAAAATTCGGTGGTGGGAATCCGGAAAGGATTCCATTTGGATGTCTTTATTGCAGAGGAAAACGAAACGGAGAAGTTGCATGATTACATCTTAAAACCATATCTGGTCAATGAAGGAATTCGTTCGGTCAATTATTTTCAAATGGATGAAGAAAGGGTTTCCAATTATGTAAAAACCAAGAATCTGATTTTATGGAACGGGAAAAAGGTTTTCATTCTCAATCGCAACATGAATCTGAGGACTGCAAGTTTTGATTATATCTTGGTTCAAAATTCTTCCAAACCCAATTTAGATTCCATCTCGGCCGAAATCATTTTGGACGGAAGCAATCACCCCAACCATTTAAACGACAAGATGATATGGCGAACCGCTGAATCAGGTGCAAAAAGAATTATTCCGTAGCGGTTAAACCTGCTAATAGTGTTTCTTTCGGCATGAACCCCAACAACAGTCTTTCGGTTTCGCCTTCACCGTTCATCACCGCATAGGACGGATAAGAAATTCTTCCTTTGAGTGAAAAATAAGCAAATGAATTAATACCACGCCCATTTGAGGCGGTTACATATTTATAGACTTTTCCTTTGAAAGTCACATCCTCCTTGGTTTCTGCATTGAATTTCACGGGAATGTAATTTTCGTTGATATGCTTCACCACTTCCGCTTCCTTAAAAGTGGACTCGTCCATCTTTTTACACCAACCGCACCAATTCGTATAAAAATCAATAAAGTAAAGTTTGTGCGGGTTTTCTTTCTGTACAGCCTCTGCTTCAGACAAAGACATCCAATTGATGTCCTGCGCGGAAAGGGATGCAGAGAAAGAAGTGAGCAATAATACAATTAGAAATTTGGTTTTCATATGAAATTCAAATATTTAAGAACACAAAAGTACAAATTATTTGATTCCGTGCATGAGTTTTTTCATCAATGGGCTGACCATCATGGCAATCAATCCCATTCCGATTGGAACGACGGTAAATATCAGGAAAAAGGTTCCGATGGAATATTCATGAGAAATTTTGTCAATCATCCCTCCCATGGCTCCGGCGGATTTCTGTCCGACCGCGATAGCCAAATACCATACTCCGAACATGAAACCGATCATCCGCGGCGGAACGAGTTTACTCACATAAGAAAGTCCGAGTGGCGATAAACAAAGTTCACCCATCGTATGGAACAAATAAGCCAAAATCAAAAAGATGATGCTTACCTTGGCCGTCATGGCTCCCTGCGGAATGTCCCAAGCACCGTAAGCCAAAATCCCAAAACCGATTCCCAATAAAATCAATCCGAAACCATATTTCATTCCCGCGCTTGGGTTGTATTTACTTTCCCACCATTTGGAGAACATCGGTGCAAGGGAAATGATGAAGAATGAATTCAGAATGGCAAACCAAGAGGCATCAATGGTGTTTCCGGGCTCTGAAAATTTGTTGTATAATCTAAATAAAACCAAAAACCATATTCCGATAAATGCTATTCCCAAAATAATATTGGATAAACTGATTCTTTTAAATGTCTGTCCGAATAATTTAAACAAAACCCAAGTGATGATAATCAATGGTACCGTGGTCAATAAAGCGTCTATGATTTTGAAAATCATTGCGGAAGAACCCACCAATTCCCGGTCGGTATAACTATCGGCGAAGATGGTCATCGAACCCAAAGATTGTTCAAATGCCATAAAGAAAAAGACAGTAAACAAACCGCAGAAACAAACCGCTATAATCCGGTCACGGGTAATCGAAGAGTAACGTATAATCCTCGAAATCAGTAAAATTAAAAAGGACACCAACGCACAAAGCACGACAAAATTGGTTCCGCTCAAATTCCCGACAGTAAAGGGTAATAAGTTGATGTCTTCAATTTTCTCCAGAGGGTCATTGAATAAATAAAGTAATCCACCAACCGCGGAAAGTACAATCAAAACATAATCAAAAACTTTGAAAGGATTTCTTTTATCGGTGGCTTCATCTACAACAATGGCTGCACCGGCAGGTTCAATTACTTCAGATTTCACTTCATCTACCGTAGGTTCTTTCAGTAAATCAACTTTCGAAGGAGGTGCACCGATATTTCCGAAAATCGGTTTTGCGAGCCAGAATTGTAAACAGCCCAACATCATAAAAATTCCCGCCAATCCAAATCCATAAGACCATCCGTAGTTTTCGCCCAAATAACCGCAAAGCATCATTCCGAAGAAAGCACCGGCATTAACACCCATGTAGAAAATGGTATAGGCACCGTCTTTCTTTTCGTTTCTCCCTTTGTACATGGTAGAAATAATGGACGTAATATTGGGTTTAAAGAATCCCGTTCCGATGACAAGCAAAGCCAACCCCAAGTAGAACATGGGCTTGGTTTCAATCGCCATTGCAGCATGGCCTAAGGTCATAATCACACAGCCTATAACTACGGCGATTCGGTATCCGGTGAATTTATCGGCTATGTATCCACCAATCAAAGGCGTTAAATAAAGCAATGAACCATAAGTACCGATTAATGCCAAAGCATTTTCTCTGGCCCATCCCCAACCGGGATTGTCATCCAGCATGGCGGCAGTTAAGAACAGAACTAATAAAACCCGCATTCCGTAGAAAGAAAACCTTTCCCACATTTCTGTAAAAAACAGTACGAATAAAGTGGACGGATGCCCTAAAACGGTTGATTTGAAAATATCTTCTCTTGAGTCGCTCATGCTTTTGTATTTAAGTTCGCAAAGTACTAATTTTTTTAAGAATCAAAGTTATATCCTTTTACAGCTACATTTTATTGGTGATGACCTCTTCTGCCTCTTTCAATCTTTTTTCCCTCGGACGGATGATCAGCCTGTCGTAAATGGTTAATGTAATAATAGAAAACAGCCCGATTGCGACAATCACATACCAGATTTTATTCGGGTTATAGGTTTCCCAAAGCATATCGACCATTTGCCAGTGATCCATCCCCAACTTTTGTTCCGCCAATGTGAAATATTCGTTTTTGGAAAAAGGCAAATGAACGTTTGAAATATCCGCTCCTTTTTCCGCTGCAAATTCATTGAATGCGTTTCCAACTTTACTCCAATCCACTTTTTCAGCTTTTAAATCGAATTGTTTTTCAAAAGCGGAAATTGGCATTTTCAAAGCATTAGAGCCTTTTTCTATGAACTGCTCCGGGGTGACGACTTCAGGCATTTCAATGTTCCTTTTGTCCATTTCAGTTTGGAGAAGCGATAATTTGTCTGACCAAGCCTGATACAAATCACCCGAAATAAAACCCGTCACAAAATAACTCGCTGCCACCGGCAGGAAGTAAGTTCCTTGGTATAATCCTTCTTTTCCCTTAGGCGTAATCAAAGCGATGAATGAAGAAACCGTTGGGCTTGACATCATTTCACCAATCGCGAAAATCATGGTTCCGATGATGGTAAACCAAACATTTCCGGAATAGAAAGTCAACCCAATACCAATCGTTGCAATTACTGCACCGCGAATTACCGCACTGATGTGTCGCATTTTAGTCACGAAATAGGAAACCGTAACTTGTAATATGATGATCATGAATGAATCAATATTGGTAAACCATTCCGGTTTTACCTGCCCATTTTGGGTAAGGGTTTTTCCTAATGCCGGAAGATTCGTGTTGATCCAATTGCTGATTAAATTTGAATTTACCCAGTCTTCAATAAAGTTTGGAAGTGTATTGAACAATTGGTTAAACATCGTCCAGAATCCGACCATCAGCAATAATAATATTCCCAAACGAATATCTTTCAGCGCTTCAAAAATCCCCATAATGGAATCCTTGATGGCTTTTCCGATTGAATCTTTCGGCTTCTCAACTTTGGGCTCTTTGTAGAAAACCAATAATATAATCAGATTTATGGCAATAACTACAGCTGCTTGAATAAAAATCAATTTCCAACCATACTCGGTTCTCAGATAAGATGACATGGAAGGTCCAATGAATCCACCGATGTTGACCATCATATAGAAAATTCCAAAACCAAGTGTTCCTGTTGTTTCATCCGTATTTCGGGCGACAATTGCCGAGGCGACCGGTTTAAAGAACGCAGCACCAACAGCGACAAAAAGAAACACAAAATAAACACTCCAAAAAGTCCGTACTTCTCCCAACATATAATAACCGATGATGAGAATTACATAAGCGATTACCAAAGAGACTTTATAGCCAATCCTGTCGGCAATTACACCAAAAATCAAAGGAAGAAAATACAGAATCCCAACGATGAAAGACATGATACTGCCTTTCTGGATATGGTTAAACCCGAGCCCTCCGTCATCGGTTGAGCCGACGAGGTAGAGTCCGAATAGGGTGTAAATTCCGTACCACGCCCAGCGTTCAAAAAGCTCCATCGCACTGGCAATCCAGAAGTTTTTGTTCATGGAACCAATGGTCTGAACAAAGGATTTTTTATTTTCTGTCATTTTAATTCAATGGGATTAGCGGATTCCATGCATCAATTTGTTCAATAACGGTGATGCCAATACGACAATCCCTCCAGCAACCAATGCAATCCATCCAAAGGAAGTAAAAACAGAAATGTATTGTTCCAAACTGTCGGATAAATTCAGCACTTGGTCTTCGTCTCCACCATTTGTTCCCGTCAGGGGAGCCAGAATGGTTCCGGCCACGTAATTAGAACCGGCAAAGGACAAGAACCAAGCGCCCATCAGTTCACCTGTCATATTTTTAGGAGCCAATTTGGTCACCATGGAAAGCCCGATGGGTGACAAAAACAATTCCCCGATTGTGTGAAGCAAATAAAGCCCTACCAATGTCCACATGGGAACCAAAAAATTGGCTGCGGCTCCTTTACCCAAAATGGTAAAAAGGAAACCGAATCCGACAAACATAATCCCTATACCGAATTTCGCCGGGATATTCGGGTTCATTTTCCATTTATCCAATAAAGGCCAAAGCATAGAAAAAACAGTTCCCAATATCAAAATAAAAAATGCGTTGAATGACTGGGTTTGTCCCGCAGTTATATCCCAAAAGCCTAAGAAAGCCTCACGGTCAACATTCCGGTCCGCAAATAAAGTTAAAGAAGTTCCGGCTTGTTCAAACAACGACCAGAAAATGATGTTCAGCAAACACAAAATGATGAAAATAATCATTCGATCCATCAGGACTTTTCCGCCCTTCATTCCTGCTCCGATCAATTTCACCAATACATAAACGGCAACGATGGCCAATAAATAACCCACAAACTGGTTGTATTGTAACAGGACATACAGGGCAGGAATCAACAAAATGGAACCAATAACGGTTACATGTAATTTGGTCAACGGGCCCAATACTTTCTTCTTCAAACCTTCAGGATCCGGCGGCATTGCAACCTGGCCGTAAAGTTTTTGTCCGGCAATAAAGATGATGATACCCAAAAGCATACCCACACCGGCGAGCGCAAATCCGTATTTATAGCCATAGGCTTCACCTACACCCACTGCCACAATGGAAGCTAGAAAGGCTCCTAAATTAATTCCTATATAAAAAATGGTGAATCCGGAGTCCCGCCTCACATCCAAATCGCTGTACAATTTCCCGACTATGGAAGATATATTTGCTTTGAAATAGCCATTACCTACGATGATGGCCGCCATACCCACATACAGCCAATTGAGGCTTCCCCCCAATATGAGAAATTCCCCGATGGCCATCAGGATACCGCCCATGATTACCGCCCATTTATAACCCAGAACACGGTCTGCCACCCATCCCCCCAAAACAGGAGCCATGTAAACCAATCCCGTGTAAGCCCCATAAATGGCAAATGCTTTTGCATCACCTTCCATCAAAGCTTTGATGATATAGAGGGATAGTAATCCCCGCATACCATAGTAGCAAAATCGCTCCCACATTTCGGCAAAGAAAAGGACGAATAGCCCTTTGGGATGCCCTAAGAAATCACCGTGCGGATTGATTAAATTCTCTTCTGTTTTCATATAGTTTAATTTAATTCAATATTAGTGTACATTATTTTCTTTCATAATCCGGTTCAGCCATCTAAGGATAAGCACTGCAAATAAAGTCGCAATCATCAGCAACACAAAATTCACCAAAAAGAAATTGGCCTTGTGCTCATATCCGTACCACAAGCTCGACAAAACACCGGAAAGTTTATTCCCGATTGATGTGGACAGGAAAAATCCACCCATCATCAAGGCTGTCAACCTCGGCGGGCTGAGTTTGGAAACCAAGGACAATCCCATCGGACTGAGGCATAATTCTCCCAAAGTGATCACCCCATAACAGGCAATGAGCCACCAGGGCGAAACTTTGACATTCCCGTTGCTTCCATAGTAAGCAGCTGCTACCATGACCAGACAAGACAGAGCAGAGATGAACAACCCTAATGCTATCTTTCCCGCTGTGGTCGGCTCTTTGTTTCGTTTCCCGAGCCTTATAAAGAACCAGACCAATAAGGGTGTGAGAAGAATTACCCATGCCGGATTGACCGACTGGAACAATTCCGTATTCACCAAAAAGACGCTTTCGCCTTCCATCGGCAGTTTATCGGCTTCCATATTGCTGAAGTAAACGTCTTTTCCTGTTGTTTTTTCAATTTCACCGGCATCATTTCTGACTACCCTGAACTGCTCGTCATAAACCGTTACTTCGCTGTCTGAATAAGGAATTTCCTCTACCAGATACAAATCGTTCAGCGGCTTTTCCATTTCAGGTGAAACAGCCCGTTCCGTGTAAAATTTCGCCCATCGGGTCAATGCCGTTCCGTTTTGTTTAAATACCGCCCAAAACATGACCCCGACCGCAAATACCGCGAGCAAAGCCGCAATCGGTCGTTTGTCGATAGGGTTCGCCCTGAAATAAAGCGATAAATAAAATCCGATTACAGGCAGACAAGCAAATATAAATGCGTCTGTACTGTCACTTCCAAGGATATTTCCCGGAATCAACCAGCCAATGGCTCCCGCTACGATGGCAGGTAGAAACACGTACAACAAAACTTTGGAAAGACCCACATCGCCCTTCTCTTTGGGTTTGATAATGTTGGCTTCTTTGAAGTGTTTCAATCCGAATGAGAATACAATCAATCCGAGCAACAATCCGATTCCTGCAGTAGCAAAAGCTGCTTCCCAACTGAATTTATTCCGCATAAAAGCTGCGATAATGTTGCAGATAAATGCGCCGATGTTGATTCCCATATAAAAAATATTGTATCCGGAATCCTTCATCGATTTGTATTCTTCTTTGGAATATAAATTTCCTAATAAAGTAGAAATATTAGGTTTAAACAAACCGTTCCCTACTATGATAAGCCCCAATGCAACGTAAAAAGAAGTAAGTCCCGGCAGTGCCAATGCGATGTATCCCGCAGCCATGAGCACGCCTCCTATATACACTGATTTCACATAACCCAAAATCCGGTCAGCCAAGAAGCCGCCCAAGAAAGGAGTCAAATAAGTTAGGGCGATAAACGTCCCGAAAATATCATCCGCATTCTTATCCAGAAAACCCATTCCGCCCGTGTCCACATCGATCATGTAGAGGACGAAGATTCCCAGCATCAAATAATAACCGAATCGTTCCCACATTTCTGTGAAAAACAAAAAATAAAGGCCTTTTGGGTGTTTGGTATTCGTCGTCTTGCTCATAGGTTATAGATTTTCCAGAATATAATTGGTCATCAAAGTGTACAATTGAATCCTTGTTTTCCCACCGTAAATTCCGTGATTCTTATCGGGATAAATCATCATATCAAATTGCTTGTTGGCATGAATCAACGCAGAAGCCAGGTCCATTGCATTCTGAACATGGACATTGTCATCCGCCGTTCCGTGGATCAACAGGAATTTATCCTTTTTATCATCAAATTGCGCTGCATAACTGATGGGTGAATTCCGGTCATAACCTTCCGGATTTTCCTGTGGCGTACGCATAAAACGTTCGGTATAAACCGTGTCATAATAACGCCAATTCGTAACGGGTGCCACGGCAATCGCCATCTTAAAAACATCCCCGGCGCGGAAAATCGCGTTACTCGACATATAGCCGCCGTAACTCCATCCCCAAATCCCGATGCGCGACGCATCCACATAATCGTATCCCGCAAACAACCGCCCCGCTTCTATCTGGTCTTCCACTTCCATTTTGCCCAGATCCATATAGGTTTGTTTCTTGAATTCCACTCCTTTCCCACCTGTTCCGCGGCCGTCCACACAAACCACCAAGTAGCCCTTCTGAGCAAGCATGAAATACCATTGGTCATTCAAATCATACCATGAATTGCCCACTTCCTGTGAGCCGGGGCCGCTGTATTGGTACATCAAAAGCGGATATTTCTTTTTGGGGTCAAAATCTTTGGGTTTAATCATCCAAGCATTCAAATCACTGCCGTTGACTTTTATCGTAAACAATTCTTTGGTACCGGCTCCATCCGCTGCAAGCTGTGAAGCGACCCGCGAATTATCCAAAATCGTAGCCAATTCCTTGTTTTCTTTTCCGCTTCGCAAATAATAAGTCGATGGTTGCTCTATAGAAGAAAAATGATTGATGAAATAGTCAAATGTTTTGCTGAACTCTCCTGAATTCGTTCCTTTCCGATCGGTCAACGCCGTTAAGTTTTTACCATCTAAACCGATTTTATACACCTGTTTTTCAGTAGAAACTCTTTTTCCGTTCCCGGCATTGGATTGAAAATAAATCGTTTTGTCTTTAGGATTAAATCCATAAAAAGCCGTCACCTCCCAATCCCCTTTGGTCACCTGATTCTTTAATTTTCCGGACTTTTCATAATGGTAAATATGCCGGTTCCCGTCACGGTCAGACGCCCAAATGAAACTATTGTCATCCAGAAATTCCAGCGTGAAATTATCCGTATCAATCCACTTCGCATCGGTTTCGGTAAAAAGCTTATTTAGCTTCTGCGAATTAATTTCGACAAAATTCACATCCACTTTATTCTGGTGCCGATTCGAAGTCAACACCGCCAAAGTGTTTTTATCTTGGGTAAATTTAATTTTGGGGATGTAATAATTCTCCACCGAAGAAAGGTTGACCACATGGGTCTGATTCGACTTCAAATCATAAATATGCAAACTGACCTTGGAATTTTCCTCGCCCGCTTTGGGGTATTTGAAGCGCATTTCAGTCGGGTACAAATGCTGTTCATAAACCGGAATGTAAAATTCCCGAACCTTTGACTCATCAAACTTCACAAAGGCCAGTGCAGAACCGTCTGCATTCCAGTCAAAATGCCGGACAAAGCCAAATTCCTCTTCATATACCCAGTCGCAAATCCCGTTGATGATTTCATTTTTCTTGCCGTCCCTGGTGATTTGAGTCACTTTATTCGAAGCCAAATCTTGGTAATACAAATTGTTCTCAAACACAAACCCGACCTTCGTGGCATCCGGCGAAAAAGTCGCTTCCTGAACCGGCTTCCCGTCAAAAATGGGTTTAAAAACCTTCGCTTTCACATCATACACCTGCCATTTGGCCGTAAAAGAATGGCGGTAGATCGGTGACTTTTCCGTAGCCAACAACAAATAACCCTCGTCCGCACTAAACGCATATTCATCATAAACACCCGACAGAATCAGGGTTTTTGAATCGCTTTGATTGACAAAAGAACCATAAGCATATTGGTAAATCCCGTTCGCCTCATTCAGCGAATAATGCGCCCCGTCGTTCATCGGATTGATTCCCCACAAACCTTGCGGATAATATTTGCCGCCCCAAATGTTTTCGAGCGTTATGTTTTGCGCATTGATAACCAGCGCAGTGAGTGCGCAAATCAGTAAATTCAGCTTTTTCATCCTCAGTGTGTCGCTTTTTGAGCAGAACCAAAGATAAAAAAATTTAGGAAAGATTATATTTTATTTAACAATCACCCGATTTCCTTAAAACATTTCCCCTTCAACATTACCGATGAATTTCACTCCCCCAAAACCAAATCCGTCCCTGATTCTTTAAACCCACACATCAAATGGGACTGCTCCACCGTCAACCCAACCTGCTTTCTATGTTTTTGGATGAACTTTTTACACGCTTGCCCCAACTCTTTCCTTTTTTCTGCCAACTACTTTCTCTTTCCTGCCAACTGCTTCCTCTTTCCTGCCAACTACTTCCTCTTTTCTGCCAACTCTTTCCTCTTTCCTACCAACTACTTCCTCTTTCCTACCAACTCTCTCCTCTTTCCTGCCGACTACTTCCTCTTTCCTGCCAACTACTTCCTCTTTCCTGCCAACTCTTTCCTTTTTCCTGCCAACTACTTCCTCTTTTCTGCCGACTACTTCCTCTTTCATGCCAACTACTTCCTCTTTCCTACCAACTACTTCCTCTTTCCTGCCAACTCTTTCCTTTTTCCTGCCAACTACTTCCTCTTTCCTGCCAACTACCCCTGACAACTTGTCATATTCTCAGGAAAAAGAAATGCAAATCCCCACAACCGAATTGCATTCAGTTAAAAAATAATTCAGTAAATAGTTTTGATTAAATCAATGGTTGTGGCCTTCTCCGTCAATTTGAAGGCTGCCTTCTGCCGGAGAAATAAAAGGGATGTTCAGGCTCAATCCCCGGAGGATAAATATAATTCCTAAGAAAACCATCAGATAAGGCAAGAACTTCAGTATTCTTTGACGGGTTTGCAGGCTCACCACGTTTCCCGCCAGAACGGAAGCAAACATCAGCGGAATCGTTCCCAACCCGAAAAACGCCATAAACAATGCGCCCTTCCCCACTCCGCCCATCGCCATCGACGCAGTCAAAGCAGCATAAACCGCTCCGCAGGGAAGCAAACCGTTCAACAAACCGGTAATGTAAAGGGAAGAATAGTTTTTCCGCCGAAGGAATTGCCCCAATCCTGATTTCACGCGGTACATAATCCTTGCGAATGGTTTTATGCCCAGATTATCCGCACCCAAGTTTTTAGGAAGCAATGCCATCAGAATCATCAATACCCCGATCGCAATACTCAACGGATTTTGCAATCCCGTAAAGGAAACCCCGTAGCCGACAATCCCCAAGACGGCACCCAAGACCGCATAAGTAGTAACACGACCGAACTGATAAAGGAGGTTCCGCAGTGTAAAGTCCAATTTATTCCGCGGGTTCAACCCCAACGAAAAAGCAATCGGCCCGCACATACCCACACAATGTAAACTGGACGCAAGGCCCAGCGTCAAAGCGATTATGAGGAAGGAGATTCCCAATTTACCTTTTGTTTAAAAAGATAATCTTCGCCGTTTTGCTTCCAACGTAAAGAAACTTCATATTCCCCATTGGTCAATTCCACCGCATGTACAAGTTGCTCTTTCCGTGAATTTAATTTCAATGGATGGACGATGTCCTGCTTGCTGTCGTTCGAACGGAGGAACAATACATCGCCGCTTTGAGGCGTTGAATGAAAACGAATCAAATACCCGTTTGCCTGACGGATGATTTCGGGTTTACTACCCATGTTATTGGCTCTTTTGGCAGCGTTGATGTCGTCTTGGTAATGGATGGTTTTTTCATAATAATTGTCTTCGACCATTTCACCCATATTGCCCGCGAAGAAAACCAGAGACGATATGAAAATCATAAAGCATCCCAACGCAATCATCAATCCATGTGCCCATGTAAATTTCATCTGTTTGATTTAATTTTAATTAAAACGGTGCAGCAAAACTGGTTGAATAATCATCCAGCTCATTGCCTTCTTCATCCACCGCGACCATTACGACCCGCTCTTTGTAGGAACTTATTTCCGCCTTCGGAATCCGTATTTCAACGACCCCTTGTTTAATAGCTGCTTTTTGTAAAACCACGGTCGCCGGCCCGTCGATGATTTTCATAGTGCCCCCGTCGTGGGATTTCAATTGGAAATTCACCCGCAAGTCCGCGTTCGTTTTGTTGTACAAGGTATATTGGTACAAGTTTGCAATGTTTTCACCTTCTATTTTGTAATTTTTCCCGGGTATTTGAAGGAATTTCACTTCCACATCATTCCGGCTGAATAAAAACAAATTGATGACCATCACAATGGCTAATAAAGCCATCGTATAGGCAATCATACGACCCGTGAATTTGAACTTCGCTCCTTTTTCTATATTTTCTTCGGACGCATAACGAATCAACCCGCGCGGGAAATTGATTTTGTCCATTACTTCGTCACAGGCATCTATACATGCGGTACAGCCCACACATTCCATCTGAGTCCCATTGCGGATATCGATTCCGGTCGGACAAACCACCACGCATTGTTTACAGTCAATGCAGTCGCCTTTGCCTGCTGCGGCACGGTCTTCCCCTTTTTTGAATTTGGCTCTCCCGACCTCTGCTTCTCCCCGTCTATAATCATAAGCTACGACAATGGTTTTTTTGTCAATCAGCGCACCTTGTAAGCGGCCGTAAGGGCAAACCAAAGTACAAACCTGTTCGCGGAACCATGCAAAAATGAAATAAAACAATCCCGCAAATACAATCAGACCGATGAAGGTGCTGAGGTTATCGCCGAGCGGACCGTTTTTGACCAAATCAATCAAAGCGTCAGAACCGATGATGTATGCGAAGAATATATTGGAAATCAAGAATGAAATCAATGAGAATACCGTCCATTTTAACAAACGCTTACGGATTTTCTCTTCGTCCCAAGCTTGTTGTGCGAGCCGCATTTGTTTGGGTCGGTCACCTTCAATCGCGTATTCGATTCTACGGAACACATGTTCCATAAATATGGTTTGGGGGCATATCCATCCACAAAAAATCCTACCGTAAACCACCGTAAACAACAAGATGGAAATAATGGTCGCAATCATCCCGATGGCCAACAGGAAAAAGTCTGATGTAAAAAACGGAAAACCAAACAGGATGAACTCTCCTTTGGGGATGTTGAATAAAAACAAAGGGTTCCCGTTGGGTAATTTCACAAATGGGCTGACGACCAAAATAATCAACAGCAACCAACTGACATAGGTTCTGTATTTGGTAAATTTTCCGGATGGTTTTTTGGGGAACACCCATTGGCGTTTCCCTTTTCTGTCCATCGTTGCTATACTGGTTCTAAATGCTTCTTCCTCTTCAGAAAGCTTGGCTAAGTCATTGTCTTTGATTTGAGAATCTTTCATTTCTCATTTTACAATTCAAAAATTAAGTAACCCCGAAGGGTAAGGTTATTCAGACGCGGTAGTTGTCGAGTCTGATTTTACGGGCACATCCGTTTGCATTGTGGCGGCAGAACTGTTTTTTGACCATTCAGGAACGATTTCTCCCTGAGCGGCACTTCCGTCTGCTGCACTCTCTATCTCTTGGTTTAAGTAGTACACATAAGATGCTACTTTTTCAATTGCCAAACCGGTTAATTCCCCACGTTGGCCAAATGCTCTCATCTGGGGGTTCGTAGGGCTCCCATTGTAAACGATGTCGTATATATTTTTAAATAAATCGTCTTGGGTTTTATTGACCCAATGGTCATCTGTCAAATTGGGGCCGATTCCGCCGCCTCCGCTCGCTTTGTGGCAGGTGGCGCAGGTGTTTTCAAATATCTGCTTTCCTTCTGCTATGGCTTGTTCGTCCGCATATTTATTTTCGGCACCGTCCATGTCAATATCATTGTTCTCAATCCATATCCTCACTCTTTCTTCTTCCGCCGTATTGAATTTTTCGTATTCCACTTCCGCATGGGCAAAGTCGGTAAAGCTGTACGCCAACCAATAAACGACAGCGAAAATACATCCACCGTAGAATAGTGCCAACCACCATTGCGGTAGGGCATTGTCCAATTCCTTGATGCCGTCGAACCCGTGATCCAGGATAATGGCTTCTTCCTCTTCTTCCGTTTGGCTTTCGCGGCTGCTTCGGATGAGGTTTTTGAAATATCCTGCTTTTAATTTCTCACGGTATTGGATTTGGGCTTCCGGGCTCAGTTTTTTAAACCTGGCATTCTCAACTACCCTATTGATGGCGTTGACAATTAAAAGCATAATCAATGAAATCAATAGAATCCCGATTGCCACTCCACTTGAAAAGGTTTGTATAAAGTGATTCCATGTGTTTATGAAAAACCCAAAAGTTCCTGTAGCCTTTTCAAATTCAACAGGGGTAACCATCATTAATACGGCAATTACCGTAAGCAAAGTCAATGGTATAAATACATATCCCGGAGTTCTCTGTTTCATAACTTAAATTTTGAGTGGTCTTGATCGTCTTCTAAAGGTAGTTCTGAATCTTTTTTATAATAATCTTTGGGACGCTTCCAGATAAAATATACCAATGCGGTAAAGAAAATCACGAAGAGCAGAAGGGATAGGGTTTGTAATATCCCCGCATATTCATAATTGGTAAAAGCGTCTTTGAAAAATTTCAACATAATTTAATTCCCTATACTGGTTGTTTCTGTGGATTCGGTTGAAATATCCGTACCCAATCTTTGTAAGTAAGCAATCAAAGCCACTATTTCTCTGTCTCTCAACGGTACAAAGTCCTCACCTTGATCCGATTTCTGTTGGGCATATTTTTCAATTAAATCCGGTGCATCTTTGAAGATACTTTCTTCAATGGCAAGTGCTTGCTTATCCATAGAAGCCTCCATATTTTCAAAATCTTCTTCAGTGTAAGGAACGCCCAAGGCTACCATGGTTTTGAGTTTCGCTTCTGTATCTTTTCGGCTTTGTTTGTTGAAAGCCAGCCAAGGGTACCTTGGCATAATGGAGCCTGGTGAAGTTGCTCTCGGATCCCACATATGTTTGTAATGCCATGCATCCGGATTTTTACCCCCTTGTCGGTGTAAGTCCGGTCCGGATCTTTGCGATCCCCAAAGGAATGGGTGATGGTAAACATATTCGCCCGGTTTTGAATATTCGCCGTAACGTTTCACTTCATCCCTGAACGGGCGAATCATCTGCGTGTGGCAAGCATTACATCCTTCGCGTATATACAAGTCACGCCCTTCCAATTCCAATGGTGTATAGGGAGTAACCGAAGCAATCGTCGGCACATTTGATTTTACTACAATCGTAGGAATGATTTCTACCGCTCCTCCGATAGCTACCGCCACAAAAGAGAGTACGGTCAACAAAGTAGGCATTCTTTCTAACCAAGTATGGGCACCTTCACCTTTTTTACGTGCAGAACTGATTTTTGGAAGTGCGGGTGCTTCGGCTTGTTCATTGGCCACAAAATGACCTCTCCGAACAGTTTTCCAAACATTTATCACCATCATTACCGCTCCAATTAAGTAAAGTGTCCCACCAAAGGCACGCATCGGGTACAACCAATCTTTTAGAATGGTTACGGTTTGGAGGAAGTTCCCGTATTTCAGTGTTCCGTCTTCATTAAATTCCTGCCACATAAGGCCTTGTGTCCAACCTGCTACATACATCGGGATTACCCAGAATAGAATTCCTAAGGTACCAATCCAGAAGTGGTTGTTAGCCATTTTGTTAGATGCCAGTTTGGTGTTGAATAATTTAGGAACCAACCAATAAATCATACCGAATATGATGAAACCATTCCAACCCAGTGTCCCCACGTGAACGTGTGCGGGAACCCAGTCGGTAAAGTGTCCGATTTTGTTCAATGTTTTGGTCGCTAACATCGGCCCTTCGAAAGTCGCCATACCGTAACAAGTGATTGCAACCACCATAAATTTGAGTACGGGTTCTTCCCTTACTTTATCCCAAGCTCCTCTCAAAGTCAGAAGCCCGTTGAGCATCCCCCCCCATGACGGAGCGATCAGCATGATCGAGAAACCGGTCCCTACTGCCTGAACCCATCCCGGAAGGGAAGTGTACAACAAGTGGTGAGGCCCGGCCCAAATGTAAATGAATATGAGTGACCAAAAGTGGATAATCGATAATTTATAGGAAAAGACCGGCCTGTTAGCTGCCTTGGGGACAAAGTAGTACATCAATCCCAAGATAGGTGTCGTCAATACAAAAGCCACCGCATTGTGGCCATACCACCATTGCACCAAAGCATCTTGAACCCCTGCATAAATGGAATAACTTTTTGCTGCAACAATGTTCCAGTGTACCGGTAATTCGAGGTTATTGAAAATGTGCAACATGGCTACCGCAACCCAAGTTCCTAAGTAAAACCAAATCGCCACATACAAGTGTCTTACCCTTCTTTTTCCGATGGTTACGAACATATTCAAACCGAAAATCACCCACACAATCGTGATTAATATATCGATTGGCCACTCATGCTCCGCATATTCTTTTGATGTATTGATTCCCATTAAGAAAGTCACCAATGACAGGGCGATGAATAACTGCCATCCCCAGAAGTGGGTCCAGCTCATCACGTCACTCCCCATACGCGTTTTCAGCAAACGTTGCATGGAATAATAAGCACCCGCAAAGAAGCCATTCCCTACAAAGGCAAAAACGGCAAAAGTTGTATGGATCATTCGCAAACGCCCAAAGCCCAATGCACCGTTTGTATTGGCAAGACCTTCAATTCCACCACCGAACAGCGTCCATCCGATGTCGCCATCATCTGTACCAAAAATATAATCCGGTAATTCCGGGAAAAACTTCAGCGTTGCGACCAATACACCAAATGTAAAGGCCATAACCGCCCAAAAAATGGTCGCATAAACGAAATATTTTACGATTTTATTATCGTAATTGAAAGTTTGCATTTGCATTACGTATCAATTTTATCTTTTAATTTTTTGTCCTCAAATAACATTCTTACAGCAGGGGATTCATCCTCATCAAACTGTCCTTTTTTGGCGCCGATTAAAAATAACGCCAAAAAAACGGCAGCGAGTGATACACTTGCAATCACCATTAAGATTATAATTCCCATAACGCTTACAAATGTACAACGGCAAAGGTAAAATTAGTAATGATTTTCATCACAGCGTAGAATCGAACTGTTAATTTATAATGATTCTAAACTTTAGAGCATTAATCGGGCTACAATCCGGGTACTCAAGGTTGCAAAAATCACCACCGAAATAGAACTGATTGGCATGAGTATTGCCGCCACTACGGGCGATAAGTTTCCTGAAACGGCGAACGACAAGCCCACCAAATTGTACAAAAAGCTGATGCCGAAAGCAACCCAAATCAGCCGGATGGCAATTTTAGAAAACCGCAATAAGGCAGGAAACATCGTAAAACTTCCCGCATCCAAAATCGCGTCGCAGGAAGGCGAAAAATTATTGACATCTTCCGAAAGGACCACCCCAACATCGCTCTGCTTAATGGCTCCCGCATCGTTCAGGCCATCACCGAACATCAAAACTTTACGGTTGTTCGCTTGGCTTTCCCGGATGAATTCCAGTTTATCTTCCGGGCTTTGATTGAAATGAATATTGGTCGAACGAGGAAAAATCTTTGCTAAATTCAATTTTTCAGAATCATTGTCGCCCGACAAAACCGAAATTGTATAGGAATGTAAACGGGAAATCATCTCCTTCAATCCTTTTCTGTATTGGTTCTGAAATTCAAATTTTCCATGAATTTGACCCTCCACCGAAATATATACGCGCGTTTGGTTTTCAGAGGGTTCGTCCCGAACGCCTACGAATTTTCCCGAGCCGATTTTAACTTCGAGTCCATTGATAATTGCTCGTTGGCCCTGCCCTTTGACTTCTTGGTATTCAGTCACTGCAAAGCTTCGATTATTCCTAAATTGGTTGTACAAAATTCGGCTCAACGGATGGTTGGAATTTTTCAAAACAGATTTTACCGCCGTTTCTTCCATATCCGTCAAAATTTCTCCTTCATAAACAACTTTTGTTCCTTGGCTCTCTGTTATAGTCCCGGTTTTATCAAAAACAATTTGGTCAATTTTGGCCATGGATTCGATGGCGGCCGTACTTTTAACATAAAATTTCTTTTCACCAAAAATACGCATCACGTTCCCCAAAATAAAAGGAGACGACAATGCCAGTGCGCAAGGGCAAGTGATGATTAAAATTGCGGTCACGACCTGCATGACTTGGCTGGAATCATAAAAATACCAGAATATGCCTGATGCCAGCGATATAAACAGGATGACCGTCACAAAATAGCGGCTGATGCTGTTGGTGAGTTTGTTCAGGCGTGACTCTTCTTTTTGAAAAGCTTCGTTATTCCACAATTGGGTGAGGTAACTTTGCTGGACATCTTTGATGATTTCCAGTTCAATCGCTTGACCGGATTGTTTGCCTCCGGCGAAAATTTTATCGCCCGGTTTTTTGGCAATCAATTTAGATTCGCCGGTCACAAAGCTGTTGTCAATCATCGCTTCACCTTTCATTAAAATGGCATCGGCGGGAATGATTTCTTCATTCCGGATTAAAATCCGGTCACCTTTCTTCAATTCAGAAAGCAAAACCGGCTGTTCTGTTTCACCCGAAATCCGAAGTACCGCAATCGGGTAAAAAGATTTGTAATCCCGGTCAAAGGCCAAAGATTTATAAGTCCTTTGCTGGAACCATTTCCCAATGAGCATAAAAAAAGCCAATCCGGCAATGCTGTCAAAAAATCCGGGACTCAGGTCGAAAATAATGTCATAAACACTCCTCAAAAATAAAACCCAAAAACCGATTGCAATAGGCAAGTCGATGTTGATGTATTTGTTTTTAATGCCTTGCCAAGCAGACTTGAAATAATCCGTTGCCGAAAAAAACATGACGGGCAATGAAAGGAGAAACATCCCCCAACGGAAAAAACCCTTGTTTCCTTCCAGCCAAGCTTCTGGCGTAGAATTCGAAAAAGGCAAGGTATATTCCGGAAAAGCAAGCAGCATGATGTTGCCGAAACAAAATCCCGCAACACCGATTTTGAGCAGGAGCGTACGGTCATGTCCGGACGTTTTTTTATCCAATGACTGCAAGTTTACAGCGGGTTTATAGCCCAATTGGGTAAGCAACCGCGCGACTTCACTGAGTTTCAGCTCTTCGGATTTATAGGAAATCTGGACGTCTTTACCGGTAAAATTCACATTGGAATAAATAATCGAAGGATGGATGTCCTGCAAACTCTCCAACAGCCAGACACATGATGTACAATGAATTACGGGAATGTGAAAAGTAACCAAAGTCACGCCGTCATCCGAAAAATCGATTATTTTCTCAAAAATTTCGGGGGTATCCAAAAACTGGAAATGGTGGTTTTCTTTGGCATCGGGCCTTATGCCGGCATCGGGGTTCATCGCATAAAAATTCTCAAGCCCCGTATTGTTTAAAATCTCATAAACCGTTTTGCATCCGGCACAGCAAAAGCGCTTTTCGTCAAATAAAACCTCTTCGGTTTCAATCTTTTGCCCGCAATGAAAACAACTCTCCACCATAGTATTTGCAAAATTACTTTCTATTTCAAGTGATTTGATGTAAATTTGACGTGATTTAAGTCATTACCTATGTCTGATATTTTAGAAAACGTTGATAACATCTGTACGTTATTTGAAAATCCTGAAATTTTAAAACATTTCTCCAAAGAAGAATTAGCCGAATTAAGCCACGAAAAAAAAATCATTTCGTATAAAAAAGGTGAAAACATCATCGAAGAAGGAGCCACGCCGAAAGGGATTTACTACATAGACAAAGGTACGGCGAAAATGTTTAAACTTGGGTTCAACGGAAAGGAACAGATTTTGCGTTTTACAAAAGGCGGGGACATCATCGGTTACCGCTCGATTCTTTCACGACAGCCTTACGGAGCTTCGGCTACGGCCATGGAAGACACCGAGATTTGCTTCATTCCCGAAAAGTTCTTTTTGAAAGTTTTGGAACACCATCCGAAACTGGCTTTTGACATTTTACGAAGGATTTCCGAGGATTTAGGCGAGTCGGCGCAGACCATCACGTTCTTGGCGCAGAAAACAGTGCGCGAACGCTTGGCAGAGGTTTTGCTTTTATTGGAGAAAAAACTGGGCCCCGACAAAGATGGTTTCATCAATATTTCCCTGACCCGTGAAGAAATGGCCAACCTTATTGGAACCGCAACGGAGTCTGCCATCCGTTTGATTTCTGAATTCAAAACCGATCATTTGATCGAAGTTGAAGGTAGAAAAATCAAAATCCTTGACCACGCCAAATTGGTGAAATTAGGGCATGTGAATTAAATTACTCTTTAATTATTTCTTTTATTTTTTGGAACTCTTCCTCAATGCTTTCATTATATGTAGAGGCATAAATAACCTCTCTTTCTTTATTTAAAATAATCGACAATGAAAGCCCATAATCTTTATGATTAGGCACAACTTCCTGTATAAAACTATCGTATTTTTTCCATCTTCTTTTTGAATAATTGTCAGAAATATTGAATATTGGAAACGTAATATTAAATTTGTCATTCTTATATTTCTTTGTCAATAATAATTGTTTGCTATCGTCTTGTTCTGTTGTAATTATAAGTAATTGTAAATTATCAAAGTCTTTTTTTAGATTTAACACATGAGGCAGTTTCTTTATGCATGGTTCGCACCACCAAGCAAAAGTATACAAGTAAATATAATCTCTATCAGTTTTTTTCATTATACTATCCAGAACGTTTTTATTTATTTCATAAATTTCGGTATCATTTGCATTTAATTTGCTTATAATGGAATCATAGTCTATTATGTTTTGGGATTTGTATTTATCTTGAGACAGAACAATAATAGATAGTAAGTAAAACGTTATGTGTAATAATGACTTCATATGATGAAAAAATCCGAGATTAGGTTTAATCTCGGATTTAAATTGTGTTTAATTTATATTAATTTTATATCCACCAAAAGAGCCTAAGGAATTATCTAATGAATAAACACCTGCATTAATAACTATATTTCCATTTTCATCCAACAAATTTCCTTCAATATATAAATTAGTATCTGCTAAACTTGAAGGAGAACTTTCTAAATGCAATTCAATATATTTGTTTCCATTTAAATCTTGATTAATCGGGGCCAGAATTTTATTCCAATCTTGACTTTCATAATGACTTTCACAGAAAAGGCAAAGTTGGCAAACCCCTATCCCTCTACATCCTCGGGAGGGCCTTCCTATATCTAAAACAATAAGTGCTCTTGTGCCGCCTTGAGAATTACCTATTAAATTGAAATCCTCACCATAAATTGGTGTTTTCAACTCCGTTGCTTGATTATCACTTTCATCGTTATTCTGACAAGAAATAACAGTGAAAAAATTGCCATTAATAATAAAATGAATTTTTTCATATTTGATTTTTTAAATTAATAAAGACTTTAAATTTTCGCGAAAATTTATACCCAAAGAAAATAAATTATTTTGATAGTCTACCAGTAATAAATTAACTAAATTCCGTAATTTTCTACTGTTTTTTTTAACTTTGAATCTACTAAAACATAATTTAATGAAAAAAAAAGTTGGCGAGAATTTACGTTTGTTACGGCTGAGAAAAGGATACACGCAATTAAATCTCGCCGAATCAGTTTACATATCCGAATCTACCTATAAAAAAATTGAAAGCGGAAATGGAAAATTAGACATAGAATTACTCGATCAGATTCTGAAAATTCTTGAAGTTGATTTTTATGATTTTTTATTTAGCCACATTATTCCTCCTCCTCAAAATACTCAAACAAAAAATCATTGTAAGGAAAACGGGTAATGTGAATGCTCTTCACTTCTTCGTAAATCGTTTTGCGTAATTCGTCCAGATTTTCTTTTTCTGTAGCTGAAATAAACAAAGTCGGATTTCCGCTTTTGGCCATCCAAGTCCGTTTCCATTCTTCCAAAGAAATGTTTTCACGGCTGACTTCAGTCAAATCGTCTTCGTCTTTTTGAATATAAGAAAAATTATCAATTTTATTGAAAACCAAAACCGTTGGCTTGTCAACACTTTCAATTTCTTGTAGAATTTGATTGACCGAATCAATGTGGTCTTCATAACTCGGATGGGAAATGTCCACCACATGTACCAACAAATCGGCTTCACGAACTTCATCCAGCGTAGATTTAAAGGATTCGACCAATTGCGTCGGCAATTTTCGAATGAACCCAACCGTATCGGTCAACAAAAACGGCAAATTTCCGATTACCACTTTCCGAACGGTCGTATCAAGTGTTGCAAAGAGTTTATCTTCGGCAAAGACCTCCGATTTACTCAGAACATTCATTAGTGTGGATTTCCCAACATTGGTATAACCGACCAATGCCACACGTACCAAAGCACCACGGTTTTTACGTTGCGTGGCCATTTGTTTGTCTATGGATTTCAGTTTTTCTTTCAACAATGCAATCCGGTCTCGGATAATCCGCCTGTCGGTTTCAATCTCGGTTTCACCCGGACCACGCATCCCGATTCCTCCGCGTTGGCGTTCCAAGTGCGTCCACATCCGAGTCAATCGGGGCAATAAATATTCGTATTGTGCAAGTTCTACTTGGGTTCTGGCATAGGAAGTCTGGGCACGTTGTGCAAAAATATCGAGAATCAACTGCGTACGGTCAATGATTTTCTTATCGACCACTTTCTCAATGTTCTTTAACTGCGAAGGCGTCAGTTCATCGTCAAAAATAACGGTATCGACTTCGTATTCATCCACAAAATCTTTGATTTCCTGTAATTTCCCGCTCCCGACAAAGAATTTAGAATCGGGCTTATCCATTTTCTGGGTGAAACGCTGCGCCACTTCAGCTCCGGCAGTATAAGCCAAGAACTGAAGTTCATCCATGTATTCTTCCAGTTTTTCTTCAGGTTGTTCGCGGGTAACAAGTCCGACGAGCACCACTTTTTCGTATTGTGCTTCTTTTTTCTCCAACATAATTGAACCGCAAAATTACTGAAAAAATAAAAAGGGCTGCAAATAAAGCAACCCTCTCAAAGGTTTAGATAGTACTTAAGGTGTGATCTTTTTAAAATCGAGACAAATGAAAACAAAAATCTACCATAAAAAAAATATGAAAATACCACATAGATACCACATGCGTGTTTTTCTCAAAAGATTTAACTTAGTCTTTGCATCCAAATATAGATGTCTTGTCCGAGCGGAATTTCGAGTTTTTTGCGTAACCTATTCTTTCTGTTTTGGACTGCTTTGAGCGTTACAAACGTGAATTCGGCAATGTCTTTGGAAGAAAAATTTAAAAAAAGTAGTGCGCAAAATTTAATTTCACTTGTTTGTAAATCGGGGTAGGTTTTCATCAACCGCTCACAAAAATCCGGATAAACTTCCTGAAAGCGCGTGAGAAATGCAGGGTTGTTTGTTTTGGCCAGTTCGACCAATTCTTCCAAACCGTTATTCATCTGTCTTTTCAGCAATTTATTTTCTTTCTCTTTTGTCAGTAACAGTTCCTCTTTGTTCAAAAATTCAAATTCATTGCGTTGTTTGCTTCTGTAGCCGTACAAACCGATGGAAAATACAATTACGGATATTAAAAATACCAGTCCGATGACCACGTAATTTCTTTTCCGAGTTTGGCGCGCTTCTATTTCCTGTTTATTGAGCAGATCGTTCACTACATTACTGACCGCATCGAGTTTGGATGAGGTGACGCTGTCTTTTAAACTGATGAATTTGTCGGAATAATATTTGGCTTGTTCCGGTTCGTTCAAATATTGGTAAATCTTCGAAATACGGCTCAATATATAAGTATAACTCGCATCATAAAAGTCCAATCCGCTGATGATTTTTTGGGTTTCCAAGTAATATCCCAAAGCCTCTTGGTATTCTTTCTTTTCATAATGCAAATCTCCCATGGCACGGAAAACATCTTGCCTGAAAGGGTCTTCGTATTTTTTCAGCAAACACAAGGATTTTTGGAAATAATGTTGGGCGGAATCCAAGTTTTTTTTCTCTTCCAATAACATCAATCCGTGGTCTAAATAAGACAAACTCAATGAAGCATATACTTCTTTTTCATCCATAGATTTGAGCAAGTTGATTTCTTTGTCCAAATAATAATGAGCAGAATCCAGATTTTCCAAATCGTAATAAGTAACGTGTAAATTGCCATAAGCCCGTCCCCGGATGATTTTGGAGAAAGGACTGTCGGATAAATTTGCCAACCGAATCGTTTGGTGGTATTTTTTGATTGCCTGTGGGTACATATTGAGTACCATATAATTGGTGGCTGTAATTTCGCTGAGCTTCGCCCGAAAAAGCGGATTTTTTTTGGCAAAACTTTCTTTTTCCGCCTTTTCGATGTATTCAAAAGATTCACGGTGCCGGCCCATGTCCCCCAAAGCCCGGGCTATATTGTAGTTGGCTTCCGCAACAGCTTTGGAGATTTTCATCACTTCCGCTTTGGTTAAAGCCAACTTCGCCAAGTCATGGGACTTTTGGTTTTCGAATTCATCAAAAGCTTGGGTAGAAGCGTCCAGCAGGCTGTCAATTTCTTGGATAGCATTTTGTGCAAACAAGAAACTTGAACCAAAACCACTCGCAAAAAAATATATTATAAACGTAAAAAGACGCACTTCTCTGTTAATTAACGGCTAATATAAGAAATGAACCCATCCGTTTTTAAAGAATAGGTTTATCTTTACCTAAAAATAAGTTTTTATGAAAAAAGTATTATCACTTATCACCGCATTCACATTGCTAATGGTGGGCAATGCCCAAGTAGAAATCCCGCAACCAAGCCCTTTCGGCAAATTCGAACAAAAAATTGGCTTGACCGATGTAACGGTTGAATATTCAAGGCCTGCTAAAAAGGAAAGGGTTATTTTTGGCGACCTAGTTCCTTATGGTAAAATGTGGCGTACCGGAGCCAATAAAAACACGGTTATTTCTTTTTCGGATGAAGTCGTAGTAGATGGCCAAAAACTGAAGGCCGGGAAGTATGCCCTTTTCACCACGCCCGGAAAAGACCAATGGGAAGTCATCTTTTATTCCGAAACCGAAAATTGGGGTTTACCACAGAAATGGGATGATTCAAAAGTTGCAGCCAAAACCACTGTCAAAGTTCATCAAATGCCGATGGTAATGGAAACTTTCACCCTGCTGATTGATGACCTCACCAATAATTCAGGAACCTTAGGGATTCTTTGGGACAAAGTGTATGTAGGGGTGAAATTGGAAGTACCTACTGATGAAAAAGTGATGGGTACGATTGGCAAAACCATGCAAAACGACCCGAAATGGGAAGATTATTATGCAGCAGCGACCTATTATTTCAATGCCGACAAAGACATCAAACAGGCCAAAGAATGGATTGACAAAGCGATGGGTATGAACCCGAAACCCATGTTCTACCAACTCCGTCAGCAATCCTTGATTTATGCAAAAGCCGGGGATAAAAAAGGAGCCATCGACCTGGCTAAACAATCCTTAGACGCTTCTCAAAAAGCAGGAAACGAGGATTATGTAAAAATGAACCAGGAATCTCTAAAAGAATGGGGAAGTAAATAAATCTCAATATTACGGAATATGGCGGCCTCTTCGGAGGCCGTTTTATTTTCCTATTTCTTCAATATTCGGGGATTTTTCATTTCCTCCCTTCATCAAATCAATTAAAACAGCTATCAAAATCACCAAAGCGCATCCAAACAAATTCAACCATAAATACGGCATCCAGTCAAATTTCCATCCGATAATCACAATGATTTGGGTAATGATTGCCGCAATGAATACCGAATTTCCTCGGACAAAACGGAAGAAAAACGCCAGCAGGAAAATCCCCAGTACATTGCCGTAAAAAATTGATCCGATGATGTTTACTAACTGAATTAAATTGTCAAATAAATTCGCAACGCAGGCAAATAAAATCGCCAGGACGCCCCACAAAAGCGTAAACCATTTGGAAGCTTTCAGGTAGTGAATATCTGCTTGGTTGGGCTTGTTTCTTCTGTATAAATCCATCGTCGTTGTGGTTGCCAGCGCGTTTAATTCGGACGAAGTCGAGGACATGGCGGCACACAACGCCATCGCCAGCAAAAGACCGATGACGCCTTTCGGCAGATGGTTCAGGATGAAATGAATAAAAACATAATCTTTATCGTTGGTTTCCACTACAGGATTTGCTTGCGAAATAATTTGCCGTGCTTCTTCGCGTAATTCCTTGTCTTTATTTTCGGAGGAAATAATTGCTTTTTTTAATGTTTCTTTTTCAGATTTCTCGGCAGTTGTATAATTAAAAATCAAATCTTTTTTGGCTTCGAAATTCTTTGAATTCTCATTTTCCAATTCTGAATATTGCTCAAAATAGGTTGAATTTTCAATGGATTTCTGAGCCACCGGATTAAAATTCAAAGGAGAAGGATTGAATTGGTAAAACACAAAAACCATCACACCAACCAATAAAATGAAAAACTGCATCGGTACTTTTAAAAATCCGTTCATGATCATTCCCATCTGACTTTGTTTAACCGATTTCCCGCTCAGATAGCGCTGAACCTGACTTTGATCCGTTCCGAAATAACTCAGTGAAAGAAAAGTTCCGCCGATGATTCCACTCCAAATCGTGTATCGGTTATCGAAATCAAATGAAAAATCAAGAATGTCCATTTTACCACTGGCTCCGGCAATTTCCAGGGCATTAGAGAAAGTAATTCCGTCGGGAAGCGAATAAACCAAAATGACAAAAGCCACCGCCATTCCGCCCATCATAATCGACATTTGTTGCTTTTGAGTAACATTTACCGCTTTGGTCCCTCCAGAAACAGTATAAATAATGACCAACGCACCGATGATGATATTCAACCAAGTCAAATCCCAACCCAATACCGCAGACAAAATTATCGAAGGTGCAAATATGGTAATTCCGGCCGATAAACCTCTTTGAATTAAGAATAAAGAAGCAGTTAAAGTTCTGGTTTTCAAATCAAAACGGCTTTCCAAAAATTCATAAGCTGTATAAACATTTAATTTATGATACAAAGGAATGAAAACCAGACAAATGACGACCATCGCAATCGGCAATCCGAAGTAAAACTGCACAAATCCCATCCCGTCGTGAAATGCTTGTCCGGGCGTGGAAAGAAAAGTAATCGCACTGGCCTGCGTCGCCATTACGGACAATCCCACGGTAAACCAATTTGAATCGTTTCCTTTCAGAAAATCCTGCACATTGCTTTGTCCGCGCGTCTTCCAAACACCGTAAACCACAATGAACAACATCGAACCAATCAATATAATCCAGTCAATTCCGTGCATCAGCTAAAAATTTTCATCAGAATGTAAAACACGAGAATGTATCCGGCATTGGCGAGCAAAACCCAGGTGTAGGACTCACGCCAAGCCCCTCCCAAGCTCCCCAAAGGGGAGGCTTTTTGATCTTTATTTTTTTTGTTGTTCATTTAATTTAAGTTTTATTTTAGAAAACCTTGTCAAGGTTATTTTCATTGTGAAGATTAACCTTGACAAGGTTCGTTAATTATTTCCCTAAAGATAAAATATTTGCCAACAATCGATAAGCTCCGAGAACCCCTTCCGGTAATTCGCGGAAGAAACTCAAACCGGTGTAAACATAATAGCCTTTACCGTACTCCGCCACGAGCAAACTGCCTTTCATCGGTGCTTCGCCTTTATCATGCATCGATAAAATCGGCGTAAATTCATTGCTCCATTTATCTGGAAAATACAATCCTCTTTCCTGCACCCAACCTTCGAAATCTTTCGAAGTGATTTTATTCGGAATATTCAAAACTGGATGATTTTTATCCAAAAATTTCACTTCCGAATGTTCATCGGTCACACGGTCGCGCGATAATTCCAATTCAAACGGCGCAACCTCCGGCGTGAGAACATCGCGCGAAGTATTGTATTGCACCAACATATTTCCGCCGTTTTTGACATATTCAAAGAGAATTTTATTTTTAAAAGTCAATTCGTTGATGACATTAAAGGCACGAATTCCCAGAACCACCGCATCGAATCTTTGCAAGTTTTCGGCTGTTATGTTTTGAGGTGAAATGATTTCCACTTCGTATCCGATTTGACGCAAATTTTCCGGAACGGAGTCGCCTGCGCCCATGATGTATCCGATTTTTTTACCTTTTTTCTCGATGTCTATTTTCACCAATTTAGCCGAACCGGACAACAAAACTTTTTGTTCGGGAATATGATCGTAATTGATTTCAACCAATTGATTTTCATAAATTCCAATCCCAATTTTCAGTTGTGGAATTAATTCTCCTTCGGACTGATTTTTCGGTGGACTGACTTCAAACCAAAAGGATTTTTCTTCGTCTTTTGCATTCAAAATTACTTCCTGATTTTCAGGCAAAATCTTCCAACCATCCGGTGCTTTCAGACTTAAATCCCCTTTTAAATTTTCGGTAAAGGATTTGACTTTTACGGGAATTCTTTGTGCATTTTCATCACCAAAAATCAAAACTTTTTCTTCGACATTGACCGAAACTTCCGGTAAAATCACAAAGGGTTTATAGGTTTCACCTTTTGCCGGATCGTTGTATTTATACACCACCGGTTTTTCAAAATGAAAATCTTGCCCCAAAATATTTACATTGAACAAAATGCTGTACGGTGGCGGCGTTTCCGGCAATCCGATTAAATTCTCATCACCCACTTTATACATCCCCAAACTTCCTTTTTCTTCGAGATAATAGGGCGAAGTCGGTTTCAAAAAGGCGGAGCCAACCAAAGTTTTTTCTGTGTAAAATGCTTCATTGGGTTTTAAATCTTGACTTTCCTTAACAAGCTGAACTTCATTCAATCTAATCGAAAGATTACTGCGGTTAATCGCTTCTATTTTTACATCGGCTTTACCACCAACGGTCGTGTAAGGTTCTTTAGCGACAGCTTCCAGAAACAATCCGGAGCAATGGTAAATGATGTTTTTTATTTCTTCCAGTTTAATTTTTCGCCAATGTTCATCTTCCAATTTTAAAATCAATTGGTAGGCTTTTATGAGTTCAGGAACGGATTTGGATGGATTTGTAAAATCAAATTCCTGTTCCACTTTTGAGAGAATTTCTCCGATTGCCTTTCCTCCTTTTACACGGTTCCAACTGGTATCAATTCCTTCGAAAACATCGTTTTTCGGCATTCCACCTTTGATGGGCTCCAGATATTCAATCGCTGTTCCACGAACCGCCGTCGCTCCAAACCCTTGTGAGCTGTGTTGACTTCGGCTTTTGGCAGCAATTTCGGAATTGCTCAATCCTAAAGTCGGATAATAAGACCCGATGTCCATCACAAATAGATTGGTTTTATCGGCCTTGTCAAATTTTTCCTGACTTCCATAGAAAAACCAGGATTGGTTCCAGAAAAGCCTTTTGGGTTTCCAGATCGAATAAGTTTTTAATTGTTCAGGAAAATAATTGGGATTTCCGGCCAGATCAAATGCTTCCACCGACAAAATTGCCGATGCGGTATGATGTCCATGCGTCGTTCCGGGCGTACGATGGTCAAAACGGTTGATGATGACATCAGGTTGAAATTTGCGGATGATATACACCAAATCACTTAAAACTTCTTCTTTGTCCCAAAATTGAAAAGTTTCTTCCGGATTTTTTGAATACCCGAAATCGTTGGCTCTTGTAAAAAACTGTTCGCCACCGTCAATTCTTCTTGCCTGCAAAAGTTCCTGCGTGCGGATTACACCCAATAATTCCCGCAATTCGGGACCGATTAAATTTTGTCCGCCATCACCTCGCGTCAGGGAAATATAGGCTGCCCTTGCATGAACCGTATTTTCAAAATAAGAAATCAAATGGGTGTTTTCATCGTCCGGATGGGCTGCCACATACAAAACCGAACCCAGAAAATTGAGTTTTTGAATGGATTCATAGATTTCTGCCGAACTTGGTTTTTTGGGAGCTTGGGCAAAACACAAAACAGGTATAACCAGTAAAACAAAGGCGCAATAAACTTTTCGCATGGGGTGGATTCGTTTTTTGAGGCCTAAATATAAGGGAAATTTGAAACACCGGTATCATTTGGCTTTTCGGTGCTTTCTGGCAAAAAATTCTTTATAGACTTCCACTTTTTGTTCATATCCGATACCACCGGATTTTACTTTGTAACGGGAATAACGGTAATCGGCAATGGCTGCGTGGTAATTGTCGTGGTCATGCAGAATTTTTGTGGATTCACAATCTACAACAATGGATTTGAGGGAATTAATGACGGATTCATAAAAATTTCTCATTTCATAATCCGCTTGGAACTCTGCCCATTCCACATCGGGGCTGGCCAGACTCGGTTGGCTGTCAAAACTCGCTTTTGCAAAATCCACGACCAGCTTATTCTTCTCGTTCACCGAACTCCAAATCTGTCGCTCCTTGGGCAAAAGGGAAACCATGTAACCCGAACGTTGGGCTTGTATAAGTCAAATTACCCACTAAAAAATAGGAAAAAGATTAAAATAGAAGAATAAACTTAACCTTCCGCTTACCATTCGGCGAAAAAACGTTCTAGGAATTGTTCCAAGAACAAATGGCGCTCCTCTGCCAATTTCTTGGCGGCATCCGTATTCATCAAACCTTTCAATTTCAATAATTTATCATAAAAATGTTGAATGGACGTTTCTTCAGGACTTTCCGGATTGTAAATTTCACGCTGCTTGCTTCCGCCATAGGCAAAAGTCCGGGCGAGTCCGATGGCGCCCAGAGCATCCAGACGGTCGGCGTCTTGCACGATTTTGGCTTCGAGTGAAGTCGCCGGATTTCCTTTGCTGAACGAGACTTGGGAGACAATTTCAATGACTTTTTGAGTGATTTCATTTGGTACTTTTAATTCATTTAAAAATTCGCCAATCAATCCTTCGGATTTGTCCACACCGCCGTGCAATTTTGCATCGCCAACATCGTGTAACCAAGCGGCTAATTCCACTAAAAATTCGTCGGCTTTTTCTTCTTTCGCGAGTCGTTTTGCGGTTTTGACCACGCGTTCGATGTGGAAATAATCGTGCCCAGTTCCTTCTCCGGAAAAGGTTTGGTGGATGTATGCCTGTGTTTTTTGGAGGATTTCGGATGAATTCATCCGGCAAATTTAAAGCTTCACTTCGGCAATTGCCTGCATTCCCCGGTCTTTTTTTCGAATGAATTTAAAGTTACCTCCGATGGATTTCAATCGTTGGGAAATGCTGTACAGTCCTTGGTTTCCGTCATCCACATCTCCATCGAAACCGATTCCGTCGTCGGTCACTTCAATTTGAATTCCTTGGGTGTTTCGGCTAAATGTAATGACGGCATTTTGCGCCTGCGAATGTTTGATGATGTTGTTGACCAACTCCTGAATGATTCGGAAGAGCATAAGCTGCAATTGGTGCGGCATCGCTTCGGCATTGCTGTTTTCGTCCACCACGGAAACGTTGATCAATCGGGTTTCGTTGATCTCGGAAACGAAATGTTGGGTCGCGCTGATTAATCCAAGTTTTTCTAAGGTGACCGGAAGAAGGTTATGCGCAATATGGCGGACATCGGCGTGTGTATCTTCTAAAATTTTATTGATTTTAATGAATTGTTGAACTTGTTGTTCAGCTTCCAAAAAGGGAATCGCCTCCATTCGCATTTTGGCTGCACCAATCATCGCCGCGACGCCATCGTGTAATTCATGAGAAATCCGATTGCGTTCTCTTTCCTCCCCTTGAATAAAGGATTTCAAAATGGCTTGTTCTTTTTCCTTTTCGATTTTTTCTAATTGCGTTTTTTGGTTTTTCTTGGTGTAAATCAAAACAATCACGAGAATAACCGTGAGTAAAATTCCGCTTAATATTGCCAGCCGAACGTTTGATTTTTGGGTTTGGATTTTGAGTTCTTGTTCGGCAATCTGTTTTTCTTTTTTCTCGGTTTCATATTTTGCATTTAGCTCTCTCACTGTTTTTTGCGTTCTTTCTGAATTGATTGAGTCATTGAGTTCAGTGAATTGTAAAAGTTTTTCTGAAGCCGTTTTATGGTCTTGGTTTTTATGGGCAGCTTTTCCCCATGCATGGTAAAGAATGGCTAAATCTTGAATGGCATTGGTGGGTAATAATTCTTCGGCTTTTGTAAAACTTTCACGGGCTTCGGTATATTTTCCTTGTGCAGAAAGGATATTGCCTTTGCCTGTATAAATTCTTGCTGTTTGCATGAATAAATTTTCCGCAGATTCAAATTTTAATGCTTTGTTGATGTAATAAAGTGCGGAATCTGGATTTGAATCTTTGTAAATTTCAGCTAATCGCGAATAGGCAGACATTTCATATTGATTTCCAATTTTTTGAGATTTAGCTAACTGAATTGCCCTGAATGCCCAAATTTTGGCAGAATCTGATTGATTGCAACTAAGATATTCACCTGCAATAGCGTCCGCGATTTGACAGGTTCGGTTATTGCCCATTTCCGTCAGTTCGCGGAATGCTTCTTTTTCAAACTTTATGGCTCGTTTACAATCATTCATTGAACTGTAAACACCTCCAATATTAAATCTGGTTATCGCTCCATATTGTTTACTTGTTGCCGGGTCAAATTTTGTAATCTCATTGCTTGCCTCAAGTGAAGCAAAGAAATATTCCAATGCTTTTTCCAAATTTCCAAGTTCCAGGTAATTGCCTCCGATTTCATTGTTGGCATCTAATTCTAATTCATAGCGCAATCTTCCGTTGTATTTTTCGGCATCTTTGAGTACGTTTTGTGCATGTGCGATTGATTTTTCATATTGTCCTTCCCAAGCATAGATTCTTGCCAATTCGGTTTCGGCGCAGGGCAAACATTCTCCACTTTCTTTGACCGCTTTAAAAAATTTTTGATAATATGGGATGCAACTGGTTTCGTCTGTTTCGTTCCAGCAATGCCAACCTTGTTCTAGATAAACTTTTAGAGAATCGGAAAGTTGTTCTAAATGATATTGGGCGTTTAGAAAACCAAAATTAAAAATTGAAATAAAAATGAGTAGAGATCGGTGTTTCATTGAAGCTAAGTAATTTTGACTAAGTTTTCTGTGATGGCTTTCCGAACCATTCCGGCAATGTTTCGAACATTTAGTTTGACCATAATATTTCCACGATGAGATTCAATTGTTTTTTCTGACAAGAATAAAATTTCAGCTATTTCTTTGGTCGTTTTTTCTTTCACAATTAATTCTAAAATTTCCGTTTCTCGCTCAGTTAATTCAATTTTTTCGTTTTGGTTTACTGTTTCGAAAAACGCTGCTTGGGTTTTCGGGCTAAAATATTTTTCTCCTTTCATTACTTTAAGCATTGCGGTTTGAATTTCGTTGCGTTGATCGGTTTTGAGTAAATATCCGTCGAACCCGGCATTGACCGTTGATTTTATTACTTCGGAATCTGTGTAACTGGTGAGCGCGATGATTTTTAAATCTGGGTTATTTTCTTTTATTTCATGAAAAATTTTTCGCCCATCGTAATTCCCAAAATCAATGTCCAACAACAATAAATCAAATTTGGTTTGGTTCAGTTCATTTTTTAGTTCTGCATAATTATTTGCAAGATTTATGGAATCTACAAAATCGAAGGTGGACAATAGAACTTCTAATCCATCCAATACCAAAAAATGGTCATCTGCTACTATGACTTTCATGGCTTAACTTTAGCTTGATGCTAAAGTTAAGCATTTCTGAAAGTTTTCTGATTAATACTTATCGTGAAAATTTAGTTTTTGGTATTTGTGATAACGCCATATTCCTAAGACCAATGCTGCAATTATTAAATAAACTATGCCATTGTCGATGGGCGCTGGATCTATCGGCGGCTCGTCAAAATCTTCCGGACCTCCTCCCGGATAAGCCAAAACAGGGAATTGACTAAGACAAATTAAACCTGAAAAAATGTATTTATAAAATGTATGGTTTTTCATTTTGTTTGAATTTAGCGTTAATGGATGATTTTTTTAGACGTTTCTTTTCCATTGATTGTTTGGACTTGAATGATGTAAACTCCTTTCAAAAGACTTGTTGCATCAATATGGAATTTCAATGTGTTTAAATTTCTGTATTCAGCAAGTTTTCTTCCGGTCAAATCATAAAGTTGAATTTGGTTGAGATACTCATTTTCCGACTCAACTATGATTTCATTTTTGGATTGATAAATAAGGATTCCGTTTGCCCAAAAATCTTGTACATTCATCGTCGGAGTTTCCTGATAAACAATCTCAAACCTATCCTTAAACTCACCCGCTTCGGTTTCAAATTCATAATCAGATTCAGATAGATTATGAATGTTTTCAACTTGATTGTCTTTCAGGAAAACTTGTTGTCCTTCTGCAAATAGCCCATCGAAATCTTCCATTTTAATTTTAAATGCGCCCGGTGTTTCCGTAAAAAATCCTAATGGAACTATGTCGGATGAATCAAACGGCAGTGTTCTTCCTTGTACGGCAAATTCTTTTTCGTCGATGATGGAATACAATGCCGTTTTTCCTTTGATGAGAACTTCAGCGTCAATTTGGTTGTCTTGTTCATCTGTTGCTCCGGTAATATAGCCGACGAGAATTTGATCAAGTTTGGTAGATGAATCAGAGAGACTCAACCAAATTCTATTTCTTTCAATTTCATCTTCTGTTTTATAGAAATCTGCGTTGGTATTTACTCTCATCGCATTGTTAAATTCAACCGTTCCGGGTGCATTCGTTCGCACAATAAAACCTTGAGCCGTACTTATATAATCCAAATCGCCAAGGTTGCTTCCTGCCTGTGTAAATGCGGCATAATTGTTTCCAACATAACCCGATTCTAAAAGAGGATATTGATGTGTCCAAAAATAAATGGCATTAATTTGAGGGTTGGTTGCTAAAAATCCATCTTCTCCTTGAATTTCAATATTGGAAGGATAAGGGTTACCGATTAAATTGTATCCGTTTCCATTTGCAGCAACCGCAACGTTAATAATTCCGTTGTTTGGATTTCCGACAAAAGTTCCTTCCATAATTTCCGTCTGACCGCTTGGCAAAGTATTTCTCACTCGAATGGCGTATCCGTTAGCCAAATCAAATTCCGCATCTTCGTTGTCTGATGTAAATCTCTGTTCATAGGAATCATTGGTTTCATTATAAATCCAAAAACGATTGTAAAGTGTTTCAGGTGAAAAGCTTCTCAAAGTTTGTCCTGTAACGGGCGAAGACCAAAGCGTCATGTCGTTTCGAACCATTTCTGTACTGTTTCGTTTGATGGTTATTTCACCTTCGTTGATTGAATCGCCTGTTTGGATTAAATTGGCGCCACTTTGAATGGTAAAATTCTCAGCGCCTGAAAGGTTGATGATGGTGCCTTCCATTGTGATTGAATAATCAGAAAGCACATTCAGATTCGCTGCAGGTAAAACAAATAATTTATTGATATCTAAATCTGTATAGTTCGTTCCAATTTCTAAATTACCTTCTACAAATAAAGTTTCACCCGAATCAGGTCCAGAAGCATTTGACCATTGGTCGTTGATAAGCCAAGTCACATAAGGACAATCATCACTGAACGAGGTTGTTTCATCAATTTCTGATGACCAGTTTGCATTTGCCCAAGTTTCATCATCAACTTGAATACAAGTTAAGTCAGAATTTCCTGATGCTCTGAATGAAGTGAAATTTAAATTATTTCCATTCTTAAGGTTTAATCCTTGTAAATTATTTTCTGTCAGCCGCAAGAAATAAAGGTTAGTATTTTGGCTTACGTCAATATTAATAAGTGAATTGAAACTAGAATTGAGATATTCTAAAGCCGGAGAACCTGCAAGCGGTAAACTTTTCAGGTTACAAAAACTTGCTCTTATTTCTTTGAGTGAAGTACATCCATTTACATTTAGTTCCGTAAGGTTACTGTTAAAATCACAATACAAATATTCTAATGCCGTATTTTGACTTAAATCAATTTCGGTCAATAAATTTCCTTCACAATGCAATGTTTTGACAGAAGTAAAAGCTTCGATTCCGGTTAAATCTTCAATGTCGGAATAACCAATACTAAGCGGTGTAGAAAAGCTGTTTGCTAAAGAGGTTGAAATGTAATGGTTATTGGGAATTCCGTCTCCTACACCTTCCAATTCCAAAGCAGCTTCAAAATTTTCGTCCGGAACGTAGGTATAACCTGCCATTGTTTCACAATCTGTACTAAAATTCGCAATGTCGTCTATGTTGCTCCAAGCCATAGAAGAGTAAGTAATGTTGTCCACTTCAATACAAAACAATGAAGGATTGTTCAAGGCATTGAAAAAACTTCCCGAAGGTACATTGCTGTTGTTTCCGTTTTTTACATTGAGACTGGTAAGTGCGTTGTTGTTTACAAAAATGTGGATTAAAACCGTATTTTGACTCAAATCCAGATTTTCAATTTGGTTATAACTCGAATTAATTTTTTCTAATAACTCATTTTGTGTAAGATTCAATGAAGTCAATTGATTTGCACCACAATTCAAGTCTTTTAAAAATTCATTTTGGCTAAGGTTTAAAGCACTCAAATCGTTGTTGCTGCAATTTAATTCTTCTAAATAAGTGAAGTCTTCAATGCCGGTTAAATCAAAAATTCCTCTGTTGGAAACATCAAGAACCGTCAAAAGTTCATTGTCAATATTAGGTGTATATACTTTGCCATCCAAAATGCTATCGTAACCTAAATCAATTAAAACTTGTTCAAAAGCAGCATCAGGGATTAATGTAAATTCTTCCAAACCACATTCCGCCGTCACCAAAGTATGCGGAGATTCATTAAACGGATAAGGAGATGACGGATAATCAACTTGAATACAATATAAATTGTCGCAATCGTCAATATTAAAATTGATTCCGCCAGTTGTATTTCCATTTTTTAAATCGATAAAAGAAAGATTCGAGTTGTCTGAACAATCTAATTCTTCTAAATCCGGATTCTGACTCAAGTCTAATTCGGTAATTGAATTGTTCCAAATCACCAATTCTTTGAGTGAAGGCAAATCTGACAAATCGATACTTTCTAAGTTCGTATTAGGTGTGTACAATACTTCTAATCCCGTGCAACCTTGTAAGTTGATTGAACCCAAAACTTCATTGTTCTGCGCATCCAATCTTTCTAAATTCGGGCAGTTGACCATACTCAAACTGGTCAGTTCATCATTAAATCCAATCCAAAGTTCTTCTAACAATTGGAAGTTTCCCTGGCTAAATGAAGTTCTTTCCGTGTTTTCAAAAGAAATGTACTTCAACCAAGGCGGCAGAGCAATAAGACCGGAAAGCGGATTGAAATCAGCGTTTAATGTTTCCAAATCCAAATTATTGACCAAATCTAAATTCACAATGTAATTAGAGTCGCAGAGCAAAGTTTTCAATGAATGAAATCCGCTGATTCCGTTGAGGCTTTCTATTTCTCTTCCGTGAATGTCTAAGTATTCTACGTTTTCAATGTTTGATGTCAATACTTTTCCGTCGAGCAGCCCTATTTGGTCAATTCCCAAATCGATCAATGCATATTCAAAGTTTTCATCGGGAATGAGTGTGTACTGCGCTTTTGCCATAATTGCAAAAAGCAAACCGGTCATTAGTAAAGCTATTTTTTTCATATTTTTTTGATTTTAAATTATCTGTTATTTTTCGTTTAAAACTACTTCCACGCGCCTGTTTTTCCCGCGTCCTGCTTCTGTGGTATTTTTACCTTCCGGAACAACAGGACCTACTCCGGCTGCTTTCATTCTGTTTACTGCAATGCCATATTTTGACGATAAAACTTTTACTACGGCGGCGGCTCTTTTTTCGGATAATTGCATATTCATTTCATAGCTTCCGATGTTGTCGGTGTGCCCGACTATATAAACTTTTTTACTTGAGTGGTTTTTCAAATATTGAGCTATTAGCTCAATTTCTGAATAGGAATTCTGTTTGATCACATCTGAACCTGTGTCGAACAAAATACCGTAAAGTGAAACTTTCCCGTTTTCGTTCATTGCTTTTTCTATGCCGTCCAAACTAATTTGCTGCTCCATTTCTTTGGTTTCTACTATGGTTACTTCGTATCCGATTTCACTCAATCCGTAACCGGGGATTACCGTTACATAATAACCCTTACCGTCTCTGCTAAATTTGGCAGCGATATAGGCAAGTTCTTCCCCATAGTATGCCGGCATTTGAATTTTAGCATCGGTTTCCCTCAAAAGATCCCAGAAATATTTTCCGCAACTTTCTACATTTTTACAATCAAAAAATATTTTGGCATTATTATTTTTCAAAGCATTGAGATAGTTAGTGTAGATTTCATACACTGAACCGGCATCCGTAGGCAAACTGTAAAAAATACGGGTTATCTTTCCTTCAACTTCTTGAGTAGAAGTAAATTTAGAACCATTTGACTTTCCGGTGATTATCTTGTAAGGTTCAAAAGAAGTTTCTTCATAATCATAAATATAAGATTGGTTAAACCGTTGAATCAACGGATGGTCTTTGCTGCCTTCTTTATCCATTTGTGCAAAAACAGGATAAAAAACAGCTGATAACAAGAGAATTAAAATTGAATTTTTCATGTTTTTTTAATTTTTAGATGTTGTATAATTGAATGTTCGAATGTTTGAGAAGACGGCGTATACTTCTAATTCGGCGGGAATATCAATTTTCATGTCCGCATAAGATTTTCCGGTTTGTATGGTACATTTTCCGGCAATTTTCACTTTTACTTTTCCTGTGTTTTTAGAAAATTCGAAAACTTCCAACCTCCCTTCCGTAAAATTATATTGTGTATCTCCATCTTTGATTACGACTACTGAATGTGTTTGGGCTATATCTATACTTCCTTTCAATTCATCTAAACCCTTTCCGAGCCCCTCAATTATAATACTGATGTGTTGATTTTCATTGTCAGAAACTATTTCACAAGCGGCATCTACATTCAAAATGGTTTCTTTGGTATAGAATTTAAGCTCTGATTTTTCATCCGATATTTTGGGTGATATTTTATCTCCATTTACTTTAAATGTAAGAACGTTTTCGTTCTCTGTGCTTTGATTATCGGCGGATTGCGTATTTTCTCCTCCTGCAAAAGAACTGTTGTTTCGTTCATTGCTGTTGCAGGCGACCACTAATGCTAAAAAGGTAATGGCTATACTAATTTTCAATTTATTCATGATGAGGCAATTTTTCATGAGAACAAAATTGATTATTAGCTGAGAATCAATACATAGGGATTTTACCCAAATTCAATTAGGGTTTTCCCTGATTTTGGAATTATCTTTTTAAAAATTAGTGACAAAAAAATCTCCTAAATTTTTGATTCAGGAGATTTTATATGATTTAAAAAAGGGTTTAATTTAAAGCTTAATCCACTTCTGCGTCCATTTTTTACCATCGGCGACTAAATGAATCACATAAGTTCCCGGAGGTAAATGGGAGAGATTTACATTCAACTTATTAGAATTTTCAAAGGTATTCTGCGCAACTCTTTTTCCGGTTAAATCATAAATATTCAATGAAATATTGTTTGATTTTTCTTTTAGTTGAATGTTCAATTCTCCATTGGACGGATTCGGATAAATCTGAAGTGATTGATTCAATACATCTTGCGTGGACATTGTTTCTTCAGAGATTAAACCATCACGTGTATTGCTTCCTTTGTAACCGTTTCTGAGGATTTTATTTTCATCAAAAGGAACATTCAAATTATAGGAATTCACATACATCGAATCGACTTCCGCACCAAAATTCAGCGTATAAGAATTCGCCGTTAAATCCATCATTCCGTCATTATCCACATCTCCCAAAACCGCACCGTTTAGAAACGTAAAACCTTTTGGACGCAATGGGAATCCCGCAACTTCACCCGAACCGTCAAGCGAATAAGCATGAATATATCCAAAACCTTCGGCATCTGTAATATTACTTCCGAAAATCAAATCCAAAACATCGTCATTGTTGACATCGGCAATGTTGATCATCCCTTCATTTCCACCGATTTTCTCGATTGGGAAATTATCTATGTCTTCTCCTTCAGGTGAAATTCCATAAATCGTCGGAAGTGGAGTTCCTTCAACAAAATTCGGATTCCCACCAAAAATTTCATAGATATCGTCATCGTCAACATCGGCTACTGTAACGGGCGCATAAGTCCAACCACTCAGTGAATAAGGCCATCCGAATAAGTAAGTTCCGTCCCATTGCATCGCATAAAATGCTGCGGAATCGCCATGGTTTGCACCTACGATTTCTAAATTATCGTCATCGTTCAAATCCACTAAAATCGGAGATTGATAAGAATAACTCACGGTCGCATCATAAACCGGGAATCCAGGAAAAATTGAACCGTCGGAATTAATGATATACATTCCCGAAGATGAACCTGCAATCACGATGTCTTTTGTGCCGTTGTTGTCCACATCTCCAATTGAAGGCGTAAAAGCCGGAGTGGCGCCAATATCAATCGGCCAGTTTTCATTGAATTCCGTTCCGTCTAATTTTAAAATATGAACAAAACCAACCGTTCCGCTTACTCTTTCTCCGGTTACGATTTCCATCATTCCATCATCGTCCAAATCAGCTACAGCAGGCGCATTGATCATCCAATGACCATCAAAACTCACAGGCCATCCCGGTAAATCTGCGCCGGTATGATCCAAAACATATACGCCACCAACCGTCGTCGGATATCCGCAATTGATGACAATTTCCAAATCCCCGTCATCATCTAAGTCGGCTACTGCAGGAGGAAGCAAAATCGCTCCGGTGAGTTCTTTTTCAAGTAAAATTGAACCATCGCCTTTTAGTGCATAAAACGTTTTATCGATTCCTATTAGAATTTCATCCACACCGTCGTCGTCCAAATCAGCCAAAGCCGCTCCTCGTGTATTTTTTGTAATGGGAAAAGCAGGCATTCCAAAATTCATAAAAGGTTCCGGATCCACATCAGAGGGAATAAAACCCAGAGGATGATTGACCAAAAATTCTTCAACGCTGATGGTTCCATCTTCATTTAAATTTGCTTTTTTAAATGATTCTTGCGCTGAAATAAATGGAAAGATTAGGGTTAAGGATAAAATTGTAAATGTTTTTTTCATTTTGAAGATTTTGAATTTCAATAAAGATATCAAATAATTTTAAAAAAGATTTTAGGTTAAATCAAAGGAAATCATTAGTTTTGCACCCTCAAAAATGTAACTAAATCGGGACGAGTTCCCAAAAATACATATAAAAATGGCAACAAAAATCAGATTGCAAAGACACGGAAGAAAAGGAAAAGCATTCTTCCACATCGTAGTAGCAGACTCCCGTTCACCTCGTGACGGGCGTTTCATCGAAAAAATCGGAACCTACAACCCTGTTACCAACCCTGCACAAATCGAATTGGATATTGATGCGGCGGTTTCTTGGTTACAAAAAGGGGCACAGCCTACCAACACGGCCAGAAACATCCTTTCTTACAAAGGCGCTTTGATGAAAAAGCACTTGTTGGGCGGTGTCGCAAAAGGTGCTTTCAGCGAAGAAGATGCTGAAACCCGTTTCCAAGCTTGGTTGGAAGAAAGAAGCCAAGCGGTAGAAAACAAAAAAGAAGGTTTGGCCAAATCTGCACAAGATATAAAAGCGGCTAAATTGGAGGCAGAAAAGAAAAAATCGGAAGCCCGCATAGCGGTTGAAGAAGAAGCTCCTACAGAGGAAGCGGAAGCAACGACAGAAGAAAGCGTTGAGGAGGTTTCGGCTGAAGCATCGGAAGAAACTCCTGCTGCTGAGGAAGCAGCTGCTGAAGAAACTTCAGAAGAGAAAACAGAAGAATAATCCAATTCGTCTGATGCGGAAAGAAGATTGTTATTACTTAGGTAAAATAACGAAAACACATGGTTTCAAAGGAAACTTAATCTTGCATCTCGAAACAGACGAACCGGAATTATACAATAACCTGGAATCAGTATTCATCGAAAGAGATGGAATGCTGGTTCCATTTTTTTTTGAATTCGCCCAACCTTATTCAAAGGGAAAATTATTGGTGAAATTCGAAGGCATTTCACCCGAAGAGGCGGAAAAACTTGTGAACCGCCGTGCCTATTTACCGCTCGAAACTTTACCCGATTTGGCGGGAACGGATTTTTATTACCACGAAATCACCGGATTTTCGGTCATAGACACCCAACACGGCGAAATCGGCATTATTCAAAACGTCAACGACAGTGGCGCACAAGCTTTGTTTGAAGTTAAATTCGGAGACAAAGACCTATTGATTCCCGTGGTGGATGAATGGATTCTGGAAGTCAACCGCGATGAGAAATTCATCAAAATGGAAACTCCCGAAGGATTGATTGAGTTGTATTGGGGTTAATTTATGTGAATCCTCCGGATTCAATCTTAATTTATAATTCTGATTTCTATAAATATTTGATTTCTCTGAAATCAATTTCGCAGTTTTTTAGACCCGTATTAATCTTTATCCACACCGTCGCTGTACATTTCCATCATTTTATCGAAATATTCCTTTTGTTCCTTGGTATATTCCTCTCTGGTTACCACTTTGCCTTTGGTCGGGATTTTAATCTTTTCTTTGGATTCAAGGGTTTCCAGACTGATGAATTTGTAATGATTTCCTTCTCTTCCTCCATCGTCATAATTCAATACTTCTTCCACTTCCAGAATCAATCCGGGAAGTCCCCAGTATTTTTCAGGGCCGGTTCTATAATTTAATTTGGGACAATACCAGGCAGTTATTTCATAATCATTCAATTGAGCCGTTGCTTTATAGGCCGTAAAATCTTCAAAAGCCCTTAATTCTTTGGTGATTTTCCATTCGATTTTCGGTAAATCATCCTTGATCAGATAAGGTTTTGAATTAATCATGGTTTCTTCTATCAGTTCATTGGTTCGGGTATTCTTATAAAGCGTTCCCATAACTCTGCTCTCCATTGTGGCAAAAGTTCCGGACATCGGGTCTTTTTGTGAATTATTAATTCTCGGGACATAATCATATTGTGATTCCGATTCCTCAATTAAAAGAACATGAAGGCTTGGAATCGCAATAACTTCCATTGACTCCTTTTTGGCAGGTTCATAAAAAGGATGAATTTCATACGTAACTTTCAATTTTTCCTGGGCAGATAGGGTAGTCCCGCAGAGAATTAAGATGAAAAGAGAAAAAAACCGGGTCATGATTTTAAAATTTTAATAGTCAGAATCAACTGTCTAAAATAGCAAAATAATCCTGACGAAGTGGTAAAATCAGTTTTCAATAAACGAATTTACCAGATTTTCCAATTCCTCGTTTGATTTGATTTTGGTCGGAAACCAAGCGAAACCATCGTCTATTGAAGTTTTGTTTTCCGGAATTTGGTTGTTTTGAAATTCATCCCAAGTCAATTCTGTGGTTTCAATTTTTGTATTCTCGTTTACGAAATTCCAATAATACAAATTAGGGATGAACCTGTCCCAATTCCCAAAAGTGAATTCAAACCCGTAAAATTCTTCTATCTCTTTCCATGCAACACGCCACGCATGCTTTCTAAAAACAGGATTTTGCTCTAAATCAAATTGTTCCATGATATAAGAAACCCGGATGGAATCTTTGCTGATTTCAACCTCCGGCCGGTGAAACCTGTAATAAATCGAATCATAAACCGGCTCCTTTGGGGTGAAATCGTGGTGTTTAATTTCTATGTTTTCCGGGAAATTTTCCAACATGAGGGTTTTAATTCTCTGGATTTCCGAATCGGTTTGTGCGAACAAAAATCCGGAAATTAATACACAGAAAAGGAAGTGAAATTTCATATTAATATTCATTTTGTGGTTTCCAACAAACGGCTACGGGAACTTTGATGATTAATTCCTCATTGGGGAAATGGCCTGAAATGTAAACATACCCGATGGCCCGGTTTCCCCATTCCTTTTTATGGGAAATGCCTACTTCGTGTTGGCCTGCTCCGGTTGAAAACCCGGGACTTGGGCTGTAATTGGAGTAATTCACATAATCATCGGGTGAATTTTGAGAAAATTGAGTCGGCCAAATTTGTAAATTTCCGTTTGAATTGTTGTGAAAATGCACCGGAATTTTCCATGATGCTCCAAATTCAGTCATGGTAACAGGCATTTTTTTATAGAAGTTTTTCATGTCGGACTCTTCTAAATAAATGGTGTTGCCGGATTTTGATTCCTGATGTGAATAATAGGCTCCGTTTTTAATGTCTTCAATGACTTTCAGTGCGGTTTCGGCATTTATGATTTTTCCTTTGTTGGCTTTTTTGAAATAATCTATGGCTTTGTTAATGTCCTGTTTTACACCTCCAACCCCAAAATAATAGAACTCTCCCAATTCGTATACTGCTCCAGAATGGTTTTGATTGGCGGCTTTTTGGTACCATTTGACGGCTTCTTTCCAGTCGATTTTTACTCCGCCGTAACCTTCATCGTAATTATATCCGATCATATATTGAGCTCCCGCATTTCCTAATTTGGCGGCTTTCATATAATACTGGTGCGCGACTGAAGTGTTTTTCGGAATCCCACGTCCGCTTTGGTACATATTGGCGAGGTAATAATAAATGTTTTTATCATTTTTATTTTCATTTCGCTTAAACCAGTTAAATACCTGCTCGGAATCCAGTGTGCTCATATTCCGGATGGCCGTTTCGTTGCCTTTATTCGCAGCTTTTATATACCAATCTGCGGTTTTGTTCAGATCTTTGCTTACACCCCATCCGTTATGATACAATAATGCCATTCCCTGTAGGGAAGCATCATCTCCTTTCTCCGCTCCTTTCTCATACCAGTATTTTGCTTTGGCGTAATCCTTAGTTACCCCGTCACCTTTCATATACATATTCCCAATATTGTACATCGCTCTGGCGTGGCCTTTCTCAGCTGCTTGTGTATAGAGTTCTGCTGCTTTGTTCAGGTCTTTTTTTACTCCCCATCCATAGTCATACAATCTACCTAAAGAAAAAATATTTTCCGGGTGAGAATCGCTTTTGTAATTGAGGAAAACAATCGCCTGCCGCGCAAAATCATCGGGAATTTCCAATTGATTAATCAAAGCTTCGTAAAGGCATTTGGTATAGAGATTCCGGTTTTTGTCCGATAAACTTTCCGGAGTGATATTATCTTCTTCAATCGCAGTCGAAAAGTATTTCATGTTGTTGATGAACCCACTTTGATTTTTGTTTTTGGCAGCACTGAGTGCATTTGTTAGGAATTCGGTGTAATTGGCTTCGTTTCCGGTTAAGATAATTTCATCTGCATTTTCATCTTCCAGTTCTGCAATTTCCGGGTTGTTAACTATTTCAGTATTTTCAGTTGCGTCACTGTTTTCAGAAGTGAGGGTTTCTTGTTTTTTATCACAAGAGATTAATAGAAATAAAATCGGAATAAGGATTGTTATTTTTCTCATATTCAATTATTTATATTGTTATCGTTTGTAGCTTTTTGTTAGTCTGTATCGTTTACCAGCATGAAGAAACTCTTTGGCCGTTTTTATCAATGCAGGCTTCTTGATAAAAATGAATGTTATTTTGATTAAATATTTCATTGTCAAGGTTTTTTTAGATCAATATCCTATAAAATTGAGCAACTGGTTGTAAAGCGGATCATCCGGTGAATAAAAACCGCCAATAATTTCTTTTACAGTTTCCAGTGAATCATAAGGTGTCAGCATTACCTCCATGGTGTATTCTTCCCCTGAAGAATGCTTTCTAACGTTTTTACCGTTCAGGAAATTCATATCCTTGTCATAATACAATGTCAGATTATCTATACGATGTGTATAGTTTCCCTGAATATTCTTAACCGGTTCTTTTCCTTTGATATTAACCGCTGTTCCTCCATCAGTACCGAACAGCAAACAATCCACTTTATATTCCACTACATGGGTACTGAAATCCATGTAGTAATTTACCCGCATGGTTCCGGGAGTTGTTTCATTGTATTGGAACTGGTCTGCTATTAATATAGCTTCGTAAAAGATGCCATATTCTTTGTCATCCCACCCGAGAAAATCCAGGATTTCTATCTTTTGGGAAGTTTGAGCAAAAATACTTTTTGTAAAGAAAAGGAAAATTATGATTGTTGTCGTTTTCATCGTTCATTCTTTTAACTTTTTTAATTCACTCTTTTCCCTGTCTTATCAATATAATAGGTAAGCTCATCTATTTTTTCAGCAATGATAGACCCTCTATGCTCACTATTTGCCTCGCTTTCTGTTAAAGTTGGTCTAATTAACTGAACTGATGCTGTCCCATTTTTAAAATCACTTGCATATACATAAATGATTTGTATAACTTCTTCTCCTGATTCGTTTATGTATCCATATTTTGTATCATACCATCCACTCGATGTTTTAAAATTCAATCCAACAACAGCAAGCCCTTCAGAAAAATCTTCAGCATGATCATATTTTGGTATTATTACTACATCTCCTTCATTATTCTTATAACCATATTTTCCATTTTCATCTTCAAATGGTTTCAATTCTTGTGCCTGCAATATCATTGTTCCAAACAGAAAAAAGCATATTGCAAATAATCTTTTTGTTTTCATTTTTAATATATTTTTTAGTTTAACATTCTTTTATAAAAAGCCAAGAAATTCACGTGAAAATCGGCTAAACAACTGTATTGGTTTTCAGGATAAGAAAATTTGATTTCTTTACCTGAATTGGTTTTCACGATTAATTCATTTGTTTCTCTGTCTAATTCTATTCGCTGCAAATCATTCCATAAAATGGTTTCGCTTTCTATAACTTCAATTCCATCAAAAGTAAAATTTAGCGGCGCTTTATTAAGAAAACCTTTTTTCATTAATTCATTCATCATATCCAAAAATTCTTTTTTGCGCCAATCCGTTTCGGTAATGATTAATTCAAATAAAAACGGCTCTCTCCAATTCCCTTCATAGAAGCTCACCGGAATCTCCCAATTTTGCTTAAGGTATTTCAGGAATTTATCATTTTCCGTTTCATCCAAATCTTTTAAATCATCCAAACGGAAATCATCGGGGAAAGTTTTGTTTTCAGTTTTACAAAAATCTCGGTAACTTTCATTTACAAGATCATTTTTCGCTACATACCGACCGGGAATTTCTTCAATTGTATATTGGTATTCATTGGTGATTTCGCCTGTTTTATCAAAATTCACATCGGCAAAATGCTGGTAAAGCTCATCTTTGGAATGAAATACTAAATAGGATCCTTCTACAAATTCATCCTCCGCAAGGTAAATCGTATCCGATGTGCTTTTTTCATATACAAAATCCTGTTCCCAATCCGGCATTTGGGCAGGAAGAAGACCGCAAAGTGTCAGAGTCGTAAACAGGAAAATTATTTTCATCACTTTTTCTAAAACATTCAAACTTAGAATATCCTGGATTCCGGCACAATACCCGAAATCAGGTATTTTTCTATAAAAAGCCATTTTTCAGGCATTCGACCACTACTTCGGTGGTGTTTTTCGCCTTTGATTTTTTCAGTATGTTTTTACGGTGTGTTTCTACCGTGTTTTTTGCCAAGCAAAGTTTGGACGCAATTTCTTCAGTGGTCAGTCCCCATGCAAGGTGCCTGATAACCTCAAGTTCGCGTAAAGTATAGACATTGTTCGATTGGAATTTTAAGTCGAACGGTTTATAATCATTCAGCACCTTTTTATTAAAAACATCAATTTCCAAAAAACTGGGCTCACCTTCCAGTCCGATCAATGATAATTTATGGTTATTGACACGGGTGATGTGGCTTATATCGGTATGTGAACCGAAGACCTTCAGCAGCGCACCTTCTATGGTTGTTTGCATGGTTATTGTCTGCAATAAAAAAAGGCGATACCCTTTGTCCGGCGTTTTTTCCCGAAGACAATAGCTGATTTTATACTTCACCATCTTTTCGGGTGGAATACAGTTTTTCAGAAAATGAGCAACCACATCTTCGCATTTCATCAAAAAATGCATATCGTCCGGGTGAATCCGTTCAATCAATGTTTGAAATGAAAAATTAGATGGTTTAATCCCAATCAGTTTTTCTACCGTTGGGCTGACCATGTCAAAGGTAAGTGTCGGAGAATCGAGTATGTAGTAATAGTACTCGCCCGGACAAAAAAGGTTTGCAAAATACCTGCTTAAATCAAATTCAGGATTTCCTTCCGGCTTTTTACCCAGGTAATTTTTATGTGATTGCCAGATTTCATAAACAATTTCCTCATTGTTTTTCATCGTATTCAGTTCTAATCAAAAAGCTATTCCATCATAAATTTACCATAAGATACACAACATTAAGGCTTTAATTTCAATGCAAAATACAAAAAAAATTATTTACTCCAATTACTTTGTATTATTACTTTGTACGATCTTGCTTAAAAACCTAAATTTGCACCCTATTCAGCATCACAATGGAAGAAGAAAAAAAACCGCTCAATTTTATTGAACAAATAATTGAAGACGATTTAAATAACGGATATTCAAAGGAAAGTTTACGTTTTCGTTTCCCGCCCGAACCCAATGGGTATTTGCACATCGGCCACGCCAAAGCGATTTGCATCAATTTTGGTTTGGGCGAAAAATACGGCGCACCCGTCAATCTGCGTTTCGATGATACCAATCCCGCCAAAGAGGAACAGGAATTTGTGGATTCCATCCGCGAAGATGTGAAGTGGCTCGGATTCAATTGGGCAGAAGAACGTTTTGCATCAGATTATTTTGAAACCCTTTACAATTGGGCCATTCAAATGATCAAAGACGGAAAAGCTTATGTGGATGATCAACCATCTGAAGTGATTAATGAACAGCGAAAAACACCTTTCGAACCCGGAATTGAATCGCCTTGCAGACAACGTTCTGTCGAAGAAAATTTGGAATTGTTCGAAAAAATGAAAAACGGTGAGTTCCCGGAAGGTTCCCATGTTTTACGTGCAAAAGTCGATATGGCTTCGCCCAATATGAATATGCGCGACCCGGTGATGTACCGTGTTTTGCACAAAGAACACCACCGAACGGGCGACAAATGGAAAATCTATCCGATGTACGACTGGGCACACGGCGAATCGGATTATGTCGAAGGAATTTCTCATTCGCTTTGTTCCCTCGAATTTGAAAACCACCGCCCTTTGTACGAATGGTATTTGGAGCAGGTGGAGATTCCCGAACATCCTTTTAAACCCAAACAAAGAGAGTTTGCACGTGGAAACGTCAGCTATATGATTACTTCCAAACGCAAACTGAAATCTTTGGTAGACGAAGGTGTGGTCACAGGTTGGGACGATCCCAGAATGCCTACCATTTCAGGACATAGACGTCGTGGTTATACACCGGAAGCCATTCGTATGTTTTGGGACAAAGCGGGTGTCGCAAAACGCGATAATTTGATTGATGTTTCTTTGTTGGAATTTGCCATCCGCGACCATCTGAACAAAATTGCTCCACGTGTTTTTGCAGTGATTGACCCCGTAAAATTGGTGATTGAAAATTATCCGGAAGGAAAAGTGGAAACCTTAACCGTTGAAAACAATCCGGAGGATGAATCAGCTGGTGTAAGAGAAGTTCCATTTACCAGAGAGTTGTACATAGAACGCGAAGATTTCATGGAAGAAGCACCCAAAAAATTCTTCCGTTTGTCCATCGGAAATGAAGTTAGACTGAAAGGGGCATACATCGTAAAAGCAACGCGAGTTGAAAAAGATTCGGAAGGAAATATCACCACGATTTTCGCGGAATACGATCCAGAATCCAAATCAGGTTCGGGTTCAGAAGCAAGTATGCGAAAAGTAAAAGGAACGCTTCACTGGGTTTCGGCTACGGAAAACATTCCCATCGAAGTACGATTGTACGACCGATTGTTTACAGTAGAATCTCCGGACGAAGCCGGCGACGGTGACTTCTTGCAATTCGTAAATCCAGATTCGATGAAAGTCGTGCACGGCTTTGCCGAACCTTCTTTGAAAAATGCCCAACCGGAAGATAAATTCCAGTTTCAGCGAATCGGATATTTTGCGATGGATAAAGATTCCACCGATGAAAAATGGGTTTTCAACCGAACGGTAGGATTGCGCGATACCTGGGCGAAAGAACAAAAAAAATAAGGATTAGGAGTTTTATAAAAAACAAAAATCCCGAATTATAGAATCCGGGATTTTTTTATGTCAATATTTAATTAATCCAACGAAGCCAAAACGGTTTCCAGTTGAGGAACCGTACCGGGTGCAACTTGAAGGGTAAAGACATCGTCTCCGGCCACAGTTACGGACTGGGAAGCAAAATACAAACTTCCTTCAACCAATGAAATGGCAATGATGGTTCCGGTCGTTCCGGTGGGAATGCTACCGGTGTACGTGTTCAATGCGTCTCCTGAAAGATTGGTCAGAGCCGCTACCGTCGTAAATTCACCCCAAGCAAAGAAAACTTCCGTGTCGGAATAATCTTCCACATTCGGGACTTTTACGCTGAATTGCGTGGATTCACTCGGAATTAGGTCAACTATTGCCGCGCTGTGATTCCAGCCGTTTAGGATATCGTACATTGTATATTCGCCATTGTCCCCGGCACCTGCATCGTAACTCACTTCGCCATCCGCATTTATCCCCCAAGACAAAACAGAGCCGCTTGGCGTGGTTTGGGTTTCGTCCGTGAAATATACCATCTCGTCCTCATAGCTGTCAGCATCTGTTTGGCGCGGTAAAATCGCCTGAACCCCGTTCAGGTTTTGAAGGTTACCGTTGGCGTCGGTTACCCTCAACCAGAACATTCCTCCAGAAACCAAAGGGTTATCGTTTTCAAAACTTTGTATGTTTTGGGCAATCATTTCACCTCTTCTGAAAATTTCAATCAATTCCACATCATAAGGCGGAACGGAAGAACCGCCGCTGCCACCGCTGCCGATTGAGTTCAACGGAAAAACAAGGCGGATACCCTGCGGGCCTTCAAGTATGGTGTCGGCTTCGGAAGTCAAGACTTGGAACCGGACGGTATCGGATGAAATGCTGTCGTGCAATTCGTCAAGGGTTGCAAAATCCAAATCGAAAATCGGCGTAAACAAGCCTTCATCATTGGTACACTGGTAAAATGCAAAGGTTGAAACAAATAAAGCAACTACTAATGTTAGTGGTTTGAAATTTTTCATTTTAAATAAATTTTTCTCTTAATTGACGTATAATTTTAATATGGTTGCGTATCCGCGTTAACTTCTTTGTGCCTGAAACAATCGACTATATGGTCGTTCACCAAACCGGTGGCTTGTAAATGGGCGTAAACCACTGTGCTTCCAACAAATTTGAAACCCCTCTTTTTCAAATCTTTGCTCAAACGATCCGATAATTCAGTCGTTGCAGGAACATCCTTTAAACTTTTTCTTTTTTCGTTTACGGGTTTCTGGTTTACAAAACCCCAAATATAATCCGAAAAAGACCCGAATTCTTCCTGAATTTTCATGAATGACTGTGCGTTGGAAACAGTTGCCCGGACTTTTAACTGATTCCGGATGATTCCTTCGTCTTTTAATAACGACTGAATCTTCGCTTCATTGTATTTGGCGATTTTTTTGTAATTGAAATTGTCAAAAGCCTTCCTGAAGTTTTCCCGTTTTCTGAGGATGGTTATCCAACTCAATCCGGCCTGAAAAGTCTCTAAAATAAGGAATTCAAATTGCTTGGCATCGTCTTTTACGGGTACGCCCCATTCTTCATCATGGTACTTGATGTAAAGTTCGTCTTTGCCCACCCAGCCGCAACGTGATTTTTCCATTGGATTCAAATGTGGGTAAATGTATAGAATTTTTCCAATAAAAAAACCGTGCTTCTATAAACACGGTTCCCATCAAAAAATTGACTGTTATTTTTAATAATTATAGAATTCTCTTCCGGAAAAATGGAAATTGCTTTCTATGATTGCGTTGTCATCACTGTCGGAACCGTGGATGGCATTGGCTTCGATGGATTCAGCATACTTGTTACGGATAGTCCCTTCGGCAGCATCTTGGGGATTGGTGGCACCGATTAAATTACGGAATTCTTCAATGGCGTTTTCTTTTTCCAATACAGCCGCAACGATGGGCCCGGAAATCATAAAGTCAACCAAGTCTCCGAAAAAGGGTCGTTCTTTGTGAACCGCATAGAAAAGTTCGGCATCTCTTCTGGAAAGTTGCGTCAATTTCATGGCTTTGATTTTGAATCCCGCATGGGCGATATCTGCCAAAATATTTCCGATGTGTCCGTTTTTTACGGCATCGGGTTTAATCATGGTAAGGGTAATTTTTCCTGACATTTTCTTTTTTAATTTGAGGGCCAAAAATAGTCAGAATTTACCGAATGTAAAAAGCCTGGAAGTGAAAAGATTGTTATTCCCGATAAATTAATGGAGCAAAAATGGATTCGTTGAAATCGGTTTCTTTTTCGTAACGTGAAACTTGCTCGCTTTTGTGTTGGTTTACTTTTAATACTTCAACGAAAACTGGGCGGGAAGTTTCCGGATTGAAAAGGTTATGGATGTAAATTTCATAAAACTCATTGCCGAGGTAACCATCCGTTACAAGGGTTTTTGTGGACTGTCGCGCATCGGCCATCAAAGATTTGTAAGGTTCGGAACGCTCCACTTCACCCAAGTTGATAAATTTACCCAAATAGGTCGTTTCCCCATTTTTGACTTCATAGGCTTTGATGTTCCGGTCTTTAAAGAGCCGGATTTCATAGCGCAAATCATCCTCAATCAAGGTAAATAAAACAACCTCATCAACCGGGAAAACGGCATCGGATTCTTGTGCCTGACTTGGATTCAAGAATCCTATAAAAATTAAAAGCGGGAATAAATGTTTCATGGTTAGGGAAAAAAACGGTTCAAATGTAAGCTAAAATATGATTTATCTCACACAAATTTCATTCCACAAATATTGGAATTAGCGCAGGATGAGTTTCAAATAGAGGGAACTATATTCCAAACTGGCTTTCGGAAAGGATTCGAGCAATTCTTCCTCATTCCCGTTCACTTGATAGGCGTCTATAAAATCGGGCTTGGAAGTGGAATGGTACAATCGGTACCACACGCCATTTACCTGTTTTTCAGCTACGAGGAATTTATCTTTGGAAGATTGGTAAAGGGATTGATAAGGTTCTAAAACTAAAATTTCATGCAAAGATTTGAAGTTTCCGAGAAAGATTTCTGAATCCTTATTTATTTCATAAATTTTAAAGACAGCTTCCTGAGGATTTTGCCTCACCTCAAACTTTCGGTTTTCAGAAAGGAAAGTCGCAATCACATTTTCAGTCCATTCGAATTCACCTAACTTTGAATCTTGGAGAGCTATTCTTACCGGCAATTGAAAAACCAAATTTACCGGTGTCCCGTCTTCCAAGGTGGCCGGCTTGATTTTTTTGGTGGTTTCCGCAATGGAATTCATGGCTTTTACAACTTCTATTCCCAATTCTTGATTGCCGCCGGACATGGCTTTGACTTGGACGATTTCCCCATTCCTATCCACCACAAACTGAACTATTGCAACTGCTGAGGTGAGGCCTGTTTTATCCATTTTATCGAAAAAAGAACCTAACTTCTTTTCCAATAGAACATTTATTTCTTGGGCGAGGCAACTTTGTAAATCCTATTTATTATTGATGTCAATCCGTTCACAACCGGGAAAAACAACCATTTTAGATACTTGTCGGGCGGTAAAGTTGCTCGTATCTTTAATATCAAGAGAAAATTTATCGAGTTTGGTTTCCTGAGCTTTTAAAAGAATCAGTCCAAATACTAAGTAAGTGATAGAGAGTAGATTTTTCATTTTTAAATTTATTCATTTTTTAGGTTTCGTTCATATACCACCGGCAACTGAAACACCAAATCGACGCTCTGTCCGTCTACCTGCGCCGGCCGGAATTCAATGGTTTCCTTGATTTCCTCAAAAATTTTTTCTACAAACCCTGTGAGATGAATGTTTCCCCCACTCATGGTTTTTACCTGACCCACCTTACCGTCCTTGCCCAGAACAAACTGAAGTTTCATAACCGCTTTGTCCAACTGCAGGCTGTCGGCTACCTGATCGAACTCAATAAACCTATCATAAATCTTGTGTTTCAGTTCATCTGCCAGACATTTTTGAAGCTGGGTTTTGTTGCTTTCTTCTACTTTTTCACATTCTTTCAGCACCGCCATTTTATCGACCTGACGGGCTGTAAATTTGTCGGGAGCCGGCCTTATTGCAGGTGGCACCGGAACCGGGCTTCTCCATATTTTGTTTTCTTGCGAAAAGGAAAGCACCGGAAATATCCACACGATAAACAATAATAGTTTTTTCATTTTATTCATTCTTAATTTCACTCCAAATCCTTATTAAAAAAAGCACCCCGATTTTCTTTTTGTTCGATGCTTTGGGTAATAATCAGCCAGGCCACACTGACGAGGTTTCGCAATTCCGAAAGCTGCGGAGAAAGCATGTTCATCTTGTAAATTTCTTTGACTGAACGATAAATCTCTTCTTCTTTTTCTTTTGCCAGTTCTAAACGTGCATTGGTTCTCACGATTCCAACTAGGTCGCTCATGATGGCCTGTAATTGCTTTTTGAGGTAATTCAGTAAAACCATTTCGCTGGTAACCCCCAGGCCTTCATCGTTCCATTCCGGTATTTTATGGATTTTGTCGAAATGAAAATCATTGTTCCGTAATAAATCTACCGTTTTTATGGCAGCCCGGTGTCCGAAAACCATAGCTTCCAGCAAGGAATTTGACGCCAGGCGGTTTGCGCCATGCAATCCGGTATTGGTACATTCACCAACAGCAAACATGTTGTGGATGCTCGATTGCCCTTCCAAATCTACTTCAATTCCTCCGCACAGATAATGCGCTGCCGGAACTACGGGAATCAGGTCTTTGAACATATCGAGGCCTTCTTCGAGGCATTTTTCGTAAATATTCGGAAAATGCGCCATGAACTTTTCTTTATCCAAGTGACGGCAATCCAGACAAACATAATCATCGCCGCGCAATTTCATTTCATTGTCGATGGCACGGGCGACAATATCGCGCGAAGCGAGTTCTTCCCGAGCATCATATTTGTGCATAAAAGGGTTACCGTCAATGGTTTTTAGTTTGGCACCAAATCCGCGAACCGCTTCTGAAATCAGGAATAATTGCCCCGATAAATTACTATAAAACGCAGTCGGATGAAACTGAATGAACTGCATATTGGAAATTTTGGCTTTTGCACGGTGTGCTAATCCGATTCCGTCTCCGGTTGCAATGACCGGATTGGTGGTGTTCTTGTACACATGTCCGCATCCGCCGGTAGCCATGAGCGTAATTTTGGAAGTAATTCTTTTTACGTTTTCGGTTTTTAAATCGAGGACATAAGCTCCGAAACAATGTAAATTATACTTATCGAAATCTTCCTCCGGAATATGGTGTTCGGTAATTAAGTCGATGACATAATGATGCGTCAGCATTTCGATATTGGGTGTCTTCTCGACCACAGCCAGTAAAGCACGCTCAATTTCGTAACCGGTGATGTCCTTGTGGTGAACCACGCGGTTTTCCGTATGGCCGCCTTCGCGCCCCAAGTCATAAGTTCCTAAATCGCTTTTGTCGAACTTCGCACCCCATGAAACGATTTCCCGGAATCGCTGAGGCCCTTCCTTTACCACGATTTCCACTGCCTCGCGCTTGCAAAGTCCATCCCCGGCGCGCAGCGTATCTTCTATATGCTTTTCGAAGCTGTCGTTTTCAAAGTCGGTTACAACGGCCACGCCGCCTTGTGCATATTTGGTGTTGGATTCTTCGCCGTCGGATTTGGTAACGATTATGATTTTGGTTTGGGGTAATTTCTGGGCAATTTTAATCGCATAAGAAAGGCCGGAAATTCCTGACCCGATTACTAAAACATCTGTGGTTAACATTTATTCTGAAATATTTCGCAAGATAGTTTAATTTGGAAATTTGGTGAATTTGAACAGAATAAAAAACCCTCCAACGGGATTTGGAGGAGTTTGAATTTTAAATTCTTATCCGTTTAATTCTTGATGAATTTCTTTGAAACCAAACCTTGGTGTCCGCTGAATTTAATCCGGATTTTGTAAACACCTTTTGGCAAGTCGGAAACATTTACCTGATTGGAAATCTGCTTAGTCTGACTTCTTACCAATTTGCCATCGGCTGAAAAGATTTGAATCAAATCAATTAATTTCCCTTCGCGGTTCACAATGTTCAGGATATCTTTTGCCGGATTCGGATAAATCTCAACTGTATTGGCGAAGTTCAAATCCTCAACGTTCATTACTTCACATTCGCCCATCAGTAACTGAAGGGAATTATACAAATTCAATCTTCCTTCTGTAACTGTGATTCCGACCAGAGATTGATTTGGGTCGACTCCATTGAAAATATAATCGCGTACTTTTTGCGCTGCCAAAGCCGGGTCTGACATGGTCAAAGCTGTGAAACTCTCACAAGGCGCAGAATACAATAAAGCTACTGCTCCTGCTACATGCGGCGTTGCACCGGAAGTTCCGCCAAACCCGCCATAGGAATTAGAAGTAAGGGTATAGGCATTTTGCCCGTGTGCCCCCAAGTCTATGGTTTCTGCCCCGTAACCCGCCTGAGTGACTTTTACATCGTTTTGGTTCATATTGGTGACCGTAATCAAATATTCGCTCGGACAAGCAGTTGGCAAATCGCCTACTTCATCTACATTGAAATTCCCATTGATGGTAGCCCCTGCGCTCAGGATTCCGTTTGTGCCCATCACATCATAAAAAGCACACCAAAACGGTGCATCTTCTGGCTGACCAAAGTCAATCCCCCACGAGGAGTTGGTTGCCACAACCAATGCGCCTTCTTCGCCATTCGTCTCGTTAAATTTTTGGCGTGCCAACAAAGCATAATCATAAGCGGCAATCACTTCAGATTCTGCTGCACCCCATAAAACGATGGTCATGACTTTCACATTCCAGTTGACTCCGGCTACGCCTACTCCGTTGTCGCCTACCGCTCCGATTATTCCTGAAACCGGGGTTCCATGTCCGCCGTTTGTGTCAATGTTTCCATTGTTATTTCCAAAATTCCATCCGTGAATATCATCAATGTACCCATTTTCATCATCATCAATTCCATTTCCGGGAATTTCAGCAGTATTTAACCAGAGATTATCGGCCATATCCGGATGATCTGCATTGATTCCATCATCGACTACTGCCACCACAATTTCTTTACCCTCCGTATTTAATCCCCCTGTTGTAATTTCCCATGCTTCCTCTGCGTCTATGTCTTTGTCATTTGCTTGGTAATATTGCCATTGCTGACCAAACATGGGGTCGTTTGGTGTGTTGCGGAGTGAAATAGTATGGTTTAATTGGGCATCTACGACATTTGGGTCATTGTACATTGCTCTTACTGCTTGTTGCTCAGAATAATCGGCCGTATTGATTTTCACTTTCCAGATATTCAAAGCTTTTGAAATTTGTTGCGCTTCAGTTGAATTCAAAACTTGGTTTCTGGCAAAGAATGCATCCATGTTTGTGTTTTCTGACAAGCGAACTAAAATTTCTCCTTGAATGTAATTCGGGTTTTGCGCAAAAAGAACAGTCCCTGTCAATAAAATTAGAATTTGTAAATAATTTTTCATGTGTGTTAATTAATTTCGGAGAAATTTACTACAAATTATTGTTTCTAATATAATTTGAAAAAATAAAAAGCTGCCATAATTTTTTCTGGCAGCTTTATTCAATTTTTATAATCTGATTGGAAAATTAGGCTTCCTTGATTGCTTCTTTGATTTTTTCTTCCAACTCTTCAGCCAATTCGGGATTGTCTTTCAATAAATCCTTTACCGCATCACGGCCTTGACCCAATTTGGTGTCGCTGTAACTGTACCAAGAACCGCTTTTCTGTACGATTCCTTTTTCTACGCCCACATCCAGAATTTCGCCGACCTTGGAAATCCCTTCGCCGAACATGATGTCGAATTCCGCTTGGCGGAACGGTGGCGCGACCTTGTTTTTCACTACTTTTACACGGACATGGTTTCCGCTTGCTTCATCTCCGGTTTTGATTTGGGAAACCCGACGGATGTCCAAACGCACGGACGAATAAAACTTCAAAGCATTTCCTCCCGTAGTTGTTTCCGGATTGCCAAACATAATGCCTATTTTCTCACGCAACTGATTGATAAATATACAGGTACATTTCGTTTTGGATATGGTTGCAGTCAATTTCCGCAAAGCTTGTGACATCAAACGAGCTTGCAATCCCATCTTGGAGTCACCCATTTCGCCCTCGATTTCGGCTTTTGGCGTCAAAGCTGCGACCGAGTCGATGACGATGATGTCAATCGCGCCGGAACGGATGAGGTTGTCGGCAATTTCCAATGCCTGCTCACCGTTATCGGGTTGGGAAATAATTAAATTCTCCACATCCACCCCTAATTTTTGTGCATACAAACGGTCAAAAGCGTGTTCCGCATCCACAAAAGCGGCAATGCCTCCCGCTTTTTGTGCTTCGGCAATGGCGTGCAAAGTCAAAGTCGTTTTCCCCGATGATTCAGGACCATAAATCTCGATGACACGTCCGCGCGGATATCCGCCAATTCCCAATGCAATATCCAGTCCGAGTGAACCGGAAGGAATTACACCAATTCCATCTTCCACTGCACTGTCGCCCATTCGCATTACCGTTCCTTTTCCATAGGTTTTGTCCATTTTGTCCAAAACCAATTGCAATGCTTTCTTTTTATTGTCTAAGTCGCTCATTTTCTAATTGTTTTATATTTAAATTTTCTGATTTCAGGCTGAAATCCATTTGATTTTTCTAATCTTTTTCAAAATTAATTCTTAAAACGGACAAAATACGTCGTTGAAAAGATTTTTATTCACAAATTCAAGATTTTAAGGTGTTGAGGAGAAATTCAAAATCTGCTTCGCATGTTCCTTCGTCTTTACTTTTTCTATGACATTTTCAATAATGCCTTTTTCATTGACAATAAAGGTGGTACGATGAATTCCATCGAATTCTCTTCCCATAAATTTCTTTCTTCCCCAAACACCAAAGGCTTCGATGATTTTCTTCTCTTCGTCCGCAATGAGCGGATAATTCAGGTCATTTTTTGTCGCGAAGTTTTTCTGACGACGGATTGAGTCGGCACTTACGCCGATGATTTCATATCCTTGCGCTTTCAACGTTCCTTCATTGTCGCGCAGGTCGCAAGCCTGAATAGTACAACCGGGCGTGCTGGCTTTTGGATAAAAGAAAACCACATATTTTTTTCCTTTGTAGTCCGATGATTTTATCGGGTTTCCGTTTTGATCGATTCCTTCAAATTCCGGGGCTTTGTCTCCTTTTTTCAACATTTTTCTTTTCATTAATTTGAGTGATAAATATAGTTTAAATTTGTGGAAAGATAACCTTGTCAAGGTTTGAAACCTTGACAAGGTTGAAAAAACCCTAAAATGAGTTACTTTAAATTTTGTCCGAATTGCGCTTCGCAAAACATCGAATTTGAGAACCATAGACGATTCGAATGTTTCGATTGCGGTATGGTTTATTATCAGAATGTTGCGGCAGCGGTGGCCGTTATCATCGAGAAAGACGGTGAGATTTTATTTACTGTCCGGAAACGCGAGCCTAAATTGGGAATGCTCGACCTGCCGGGCGGATTTACCGACCCGGATGAAACTTCAGAGGAAACCTGCGCGCGTGAATTGAAAGAAGAACTAAATTTGGATATTCCCGCTTCTGATTTTCAATATTTTAAATCACAACCCAATAATTACCTCTACCAAGGAATTCCTTACAAAACCGAAGACTTGGTTTTCACAGCCCGGCTTCCCGAAAATGTAAATTTCAATCTGGAAGAAAGCGAGATTTCAGAAATAAGATGGATTAGAAATTCGGAAATCAATTTAGAGAAAATCGGATTTGATTCCTTGAGGAAAGCTATTGCCGATTATTTGGCTTTTTCAAAATGATCTCGGAGAGATCAAATATTTATAAACCATTAAGAACGAGATATTCGACCCCTTCGGGGTCGTACTACTGCATTTTGTGCCTTTTCTATAAACCTTCAAATCCTCCGGATTTGATTTTACGGTTTTCAAATTTTACAATAGAAATCGCGAACTTCGAGTTTCGAGTTTCGAACCTCATTAGTAAGGAATAATTTTTGTTAACTTCAAGTCATGAAAAATTTAGCTTTAGTTTTTATCTGGTTTTTTATTTTTTCCTGCAGCACCCAAACGGTCGCCGTGGATTACGACCGCAATCAGGATTTTTCTCAACTAAAAGATTTCCGATATGAATTGGTGGAGAATTCAATGAGTGAATTGGACATCAATCGCATTCAGAATGCGATAAATCAGGAATTGAGCTTGAAAGGAATGACTTTTAACGAAAATTCGGCGGTAAAAATTAAAATCGTACCGGAAGAATATATTTCCGAAACCCGCGATTCCAATGTCGGAATCGGTGTGGGTGGCGGAAGCTATGGTTTCGGAACTTCAGTCGGGATGAGCATTCCGATTAATTCCGAAAAACTCAACCAACGTTATTTGGTTTCGATTTTTAATGCGGACAACCAGTTGGTATGGGACGGTCGATTGGATATCCAAATGCCGGCCAATGCAAGTCCTGATATCATCGATGCCAACGTCCAAAAAGGAGTTCAGAAATTGTTCCGGAAATATCCGCCGGGAAAATAGTAAATTCTTATTCGGGAATTTCTTCCTCTTTTGTTTGTGGCAGTAAAACATGAAGTTTTCCCATTGCTTTTTCCACTGATTTCACTTCTTCAAACCTCAGCATTAGTGTACCTGATTCGTCACCCTGAGCTTGTCGAAGGGTTGTAGGTTTTTCTTTAAAAGTCGCCAACCTCGGGTTTTGGTGCAACGTGGAAATGATATTTTGGAATTTCGAAGACTGAAAATAATCTGATTGGGGTTTGCTGATGAAGTACGCCAGCATCACGCCTTTTTTCAGCACAATTCGCTCAAAACCTAATTCCTTTGCCATCCATTTCAGGCGCATACTTTCCAGCAAATTGGAAACTTCTTTAGGATATTCTCCAAATCGGTCGATCAAATTATTTTCAAACTGATTCAGCGCAATGGCATCTTCAATTCCGGCCAATTCGTTGTAAAGCGCCAAACGCTCTTCCACATTGTTCACATAATCATCCGGAATTAAAATCTGCAAATCTGTATCAATCTGAATATCTGAAACATAGACTTTATCATCCGGGTTTTGTTCTTCAAATAAATCTTTGAAATCGGTTTCCTTTAATTCTTCAATCGCTTCATTCAGAATTTTCTGATACGTATCAAATCCGATTTCCGAAATAAATCCGGACTGTTCGGCACCCAACATATTTCCGGCTCCACGAATCTCCAAATCCTTCATCGCTATGTTAAATCCTGAACCCAAATCGGAGAATTGTTCAATGGCCTGCAAACGTTTTCGCGCTTCATTGGTCAGTGCCGAAACAGGTGGCGAAATCAGATAACAAAAGGCTTTTCGGTTGCTTCGACCTACGCGACCCCGCATCTGATGTAAATCGGCCAATCCGAAATTCTGCGCATCGCCAATCAGAATGGTATTCGCATTCGGAACGTCCAATCCGTTTTCCACAATCGTGGTAGAAACCAAAACATCGAACTTTCCTTCCATAAAATCCAAAATGACTTTTTCGAGTTCATCGCCTTTCATCTGTCCATGTCCGGTCGCAATTTTCGCATCGGGAACCAATCTTTGAACCATTCCGGCAATTTCCTTTAAAGTTTCAATCCGATTGTGAATAAAGAAAACCTGTCCGCCTCGTTGTAATTCATAAAAAACAGCATCACGGATTTGCTCTTCGTTAAATCCAATTAATTCTGTTTCAATCGGTTGACGGTTTGGTGGCGGTGTTTTGATAATCGATAAATCACGGGCGGCCATCAGTGAAAACTGCAAAGTTCTCGGAATAGGAGTCGCCGTCAAAGTCAGCGTATCCACATTGGAGCGAAGCGTCTTCAATTTATCCTTCACGCCTACTCCAAATTTATGTTCTTCATCGACAATTAGCAAACCTAAATCTTTGTATTTCACATCTTTATTTACCAATTGATGCGTTCCGATGATGATATCAATTTTGCCTTCGGCTAATTTTTCAAGAATTTCTTTTTTCTGTTTGGCCGATTTAAATCGGTTCAAATAAGCCACCGTTACCGGCATATCTTTCAATCTTTCCGAAAAAGTTTTGAAATGTTGAAACGCCAAAATAGTCGTGGGAACCAAAATCGCGGTTTGTTTCCCATCGGTAGCGGCTTTGAACGCCGCACGAATGGCTACTTCAGTTTTCCCGAAACCAACGTCCCCGCAGACCAATCGATCCATCGAACGTTCACTTTCCATATCAGATTTCACGTCATTGGTTGCTTTCAACTGATCGGGCGTATCTTCATAAATAAACGAAGCTTCTAATTCGTTTTGCAAATAACTGTCCGGCGAAAACTGAAAACCCTTTTGTGCTCGACGTTTCGCATATAATTTAATCAAATCAAAAGCCACTTCTTTGACCTTTGTTTTGGTCTTATTTTTTAAATTTTTCCAAGCTGGCGAACCTAATTTGTTGATTTTTGGTTCGACTCCGTCCTTTCCGGTGAATTTGGCGATTTTATGCAGCGAATGAATGCTCACGTACAAAATATCGTTGTCGCGATACACCAATTTAATCACTTCCTGCTTACTTCCTTGCACATCAATTTTCACCAATCCGGCAAATTTCCCGACACCGTGATCGATGTGCGTCACATAATCTCCGATTTGAAGCGAAGTCAGTTCTTTTAGTGTGATTGCTTCTTTTTTAGCAAAGGAATTCCGAAGATTGAATTTATGGTAACGCTCAAAAATCTGATGGTCGGTGAAACAAGTGATTTTCAAATCATCATCGACAAAACCCTGATGAACCGAACCGATGACCGGAACGAACTTGACTTCTTTATTGATGTCTTCAAAAATATCGTGAAAACGCTGAACTTGCTTTTCGCCCGAACAAAACAAATAATTTGTATAAGCTTCTTCGGTTTTTGAATGAAACTCTTCAGCCAACAAATCAAATTGTTTGTTGAACGAAGGCTGGGGTTTTTGGTTGATTTTGAATTCAATTGAATCGTCAAAATAAGGCGACATAGAAAATTCAATGACCGGAAATTTCTTCAATCCTGATTTGAATTCGATTTCATCCAGAAATAATTCTTTGGGCGAAGCATGTTTGATTTCGCCGGAAAGTTTTTGAAAAGATTCGGCTGCGAGATTGAAATTCCGATAAATTGCCGACTGAATGATGTTCAAATTTTTGGCTACCACAAGGGTTTTCTCGGAAATATATTCCAGAAAACTTTCGCGCGAGTCGGATGTGAATTTGTTTTCTAAGTTGGGAACGATCGTAAAACTTTTGACTTTTTCCACCGATAATTGGGTTTCTATGTCAAAAGTCCGGATCGTTTCCACCTCATCGCCAAAAAGCGAAATCCGGTAAGGTTTCTCTTCGGAAAAAGAAAAAACATCGACAATTCCTCCACGAATGGAGAATTCGCCCGGCTCCGAAACAAAATCCACCCGATGAAATTCGTAGGAAAATAAAACTTCATTCAAGAAATCGATGTCCAGAGAATCGCCCGTGGAAATTTTCAGCGTATTCTTGCTCAAAACGTTTCGGGTAACGACTTTTTCAAATAAACCTTCGGAATAAGTCACTACAATTCTCGGTTTTTTAGCGCCGTTCAGTGAGTTTAACACTTCGGTTCGCAAAACCACATTGGCATTATTGGTTTCCTCGATTTCATAAGGACGCCGATAAGAATCGGGCAGAAAAAGAACTTCTTCTTTTGAAAAAATCGCTTCGAGTTCATTTAAAATATAAGCTGCTTCTTCTTTATCATCCAAAATCAACAGAATCGGGCAACCCGATTGTTGCATAATTTGGCTTGCCAAAAACGAAATCGACGAACCGACTTGTCCGTTTACATGAATCTTTGACTGATTGTTTTTTTGAATTTGGGCAATGGAATTCTGCACGAAATCGGAAGATTCGTATTTTTTCAGAACATCATGAATGGTTTTTGTTTCCAAATTTTGGCAAAGATAATGGTTTTGACAAAGGGAGGAAGTTTAGATTTTGTTAAATCCTGGTGTTTACTTTTACTTTTTAAACCCGATTTTCTTTCGGTTTTTTTGGTTTTGAGTTTCCTGATTTTCTTTGAGTAAAAAATGAATGGCTGAAAAATATCCTTTAGGTTTTCATCGTGTCCATTCAAATGTTTCTCGATTTCTATAATCTTTTGCGAGAGTTCCGCATAATTCAGTGCGAATTGTCTGACCGCTACAAATGCACGCATTATCACAATATTGGTCTGTACAGCCTTTTTTGATTTGAGAACGCCCGAGAGCATCGCTACTCCTTGTTCTGTGAAGGCAAAGGGAAGATGCCTTCGGCCACCGTGATTACTTGTTATCACAATTTGTGATCTCAAGTTTTCGAATTCTTCTTTTGATAATTCGAACATAAAATCTTCCGGAAACCTTTCCTGATTCCTTCGGACGGCTTGCTTGAGCGTTCAGATCTCCGTTTCGTAAAGTTCGGCCAAATCAAAATCGAGCATCACTTTCTGTCCGCGTAGGGTATAAATTCTGGATTGAATAAGTTGAATTTGCATACTGATTTGAGTTAGAGACTCAAATTTAGCAAAAAGCATCATTATATAATTTGAAAATAATCAAGGAAAAATTAGTGGAGCTGGCGGGAGTCGAACCCGCGTCCAAACAAGCAACCTATGGGCTTTCTACATGTTTATTTTGTTATTGGTTTTCGATTGTAAACCGAGAACAAAAACTCTATTTACAACTTAGTTCCTTAAATTTCGACAAGACTCCGGAACACCATCTTATCTATCCCCACATTGCTGTGCCTCTGGATCAAACGCCGTAAGGAAAGGCCTTTGAGAGACATTTAGCTTCCATACCTTGTACAGATGCGCCAAGATCTACTGTGATTCGATCAATTAGGCAGCTAAAGCGTAATTGTTGTTGCCAGTTAAAAAGTCGAAGTGCCTGATTTACGTGGGTACACAACCTTCCACGACATGCTTACACATACATTGACCTTGCTGTCGAAACCGGTCAGCCCCATAATTTCAAATAACGAATCCTAAAAATTCAGTTTCCAAAGTTACAACAAACTTGCCAAATCGCCTATGCACAACTTTTGACAGATTTTTCATTAATTTTGAGCATAAATTCAGTTGAATGGGAATTATCATTGACAAATTGTCAAAAAATTACGGCAAGCAAAAAGCTCTGGATCAGATTTCATTTTCGATAAAAAGCGGTGAAGTGGTCGGTTTGCTCGGGCCGAACGGTGCCGGAAAATCAACCCTGATGAAGAGCATTACCGGCGCGATTATCCCCGATGAAGGCCAAATTCAGGTCAACGATTTTTCTGTTTTCGACCAGCCCATTCAAACCAAAAAACTCATCGGCTTTCTGCCGGAAAACAATCCGTTGTATTATGAAATGTATATTCGCGAATATTTAAATTTCGTAGCGGACATCAGAAACGAAAACAAAGAAAGAATTGAGGAGGTGATAAAAAAAGTAGGATTAACGCCCGAAAGCCATAAAAAAATCGGGCAGCTTTCCAAAGGCTACAAACAGCGGGTCGGACTGGCCCAAGCGATTCTTTCCAATCCTGAAATCCTGATTTTGGACGAACCGACAAACGGTTTGGATCCAAATCAAATCTTGGAAATCCGCGAAGTCATCCGCGAAATCGGGAAAAGCAAAACAGTTATTCTATCCACCCACATCATGCAGGAAGTCGAAGCACTCTGTTCACGCGTGATACTTTTGAACAAAGGAAAAATTGTTTCTGATTCCCCGATTGAAGAATTCAAAGGCCAATACAAAAACCTAGAAGAAGCGTTCCACAAGTTAACTGTTTAATGTTTAAAAGTTAAGCATTTGGTTTCCATCTGATTTTTTATTAAAATTGTATCTACAAACTGAAATTTACTTATCATGAAATCAGCCTTTTTCATACTCGTTTTCCTTTGTATTTCTTTTGAACTCTGCGCACAGGAAGACACCGTTTCGCCCACAGAAAACACCTTGGTTGACTCCGCTCAATTTGAAGCTGAACCTTTGATGAATCCTACCCGGCATATTGTCAAACTCAACCTGCCATCGCTGGCTGTTACAACCTTTTCCTTCCAATATGAATTTTTTCCCGTGAACTGGATGTCCTTGAATCTGGGTTATAAATTTACGCCTGAAAGGGAAATGGTATTCAAGGACAAAGTCATTGATTTGATTGTAGATGAAAACGAAACTGAAGAGCTGAACCAACCTTTGGAAAAATTCTTTGAAGAATTCGAGTTCAAAGGAAACGCCATCACGCCCGAAGTACGTTTTTATTTGGGACAAGGCTTCGGGAAAGGGTTTTATTTAGGGCCTTTTATACGGTTTGACAATTATAAATTCACTACCGTTTACCCCTTTTCGACCTTCATGGACGATTACATCATTGATTTCGAAGGAAAATACAAAGCATTCGGGTACGGCCTGAACATCGGCTCCCAATTTCCCATCGGAAGGCATTTTACCATCGATACCTTTTTAGGGCCCTATTTTTCCAATATCAAAATTGACTTTCACTCCACTTCTGACTACAACTTAACTGATGAAGAAGTTGAACAATTCCGCAACGAATTGAACGATTTTGAACTCCCAAACGGCGAAACCGAAATTACTTTATCCAATTCGTCCGCCAAGGGAAAATTGACATCCGACAATTTCTTCGGATTGAGGTTCGGATTGGGGGTGGGATACAGATTTTAATTAATATTGTTCGAAAATTTGTAAAGACTGAACGAAGGGCTTCTGCAATCATCTGTTTTTTTCTTACCTTTACCCTATGAGCATCCTCATCGACGTACAAAACGAACAAGAAGAAAAAGTTTTACTTGCCTTTTTAAACAGTCTGAATTTTAAATTCAAAACCATTACTGAAAACGATAATAATCTAATTCTAACTGAATTTTTGAAAAATTATAATCATGAATTAGATGATGCTGAACATGACATCGAATCCGGTGAATTTCTGCTCCATAAAGACGTAGAAAAACTGCTGGAGAACAGACGAAAATCTTTATAATGGAAATTAAATGGAACAAAACTGCTCTAAAAAATTTGATTTCCGCACTTGAATATTTTGAAGAAAACGATTCAGAGAATTATTCCAAAAATTTTGAAAAAGAACTTCTTGAAAAAGTAAGAAATCCTCCTCAGACCTATCAACAATACAACTTAGATAAATTCAGGTTCCATAATGATGGAAATTATCGGGTTTTATTTATAGATTCTTACAGAGTTTCATTTCGTATAAAGGAGAATGAAATTAGGATTTTAAGAATCCGCCACGGAAGTCGTAAACCAATCTATTACAAACGATAAAAACGGAAAACCGCTTCGGCCACTTTCTCCCCATCCATCGCCGCCGAAATAATTCCTCCGGCATATCCGGCGCCTTCGCCGCAGGGAAATAAGCCTTTGATTTGGGTATGTTGTAAATCATCCTGATTTCGTGGAATTTTAACAGGCGAAGATGTACGGCTTTCCGTTGCAAGCACAATGGCTTCTTCGGTATAATATCCTTTCATCTTTTTCCCAAATGATTCAAATCCGTTTCGCATGGAAGCATAAATTTCAATCGGTAAAATCTGGTTCAATTGTGCAGAATTCGTTCCCGGCAAATAAGAAGATTCAGGTAAGGTCTGTGAACGAATTCCTTTCACAAAATCGGTCATACGTTGCGCAGGTGCGACCAATTTTCCGCCGCCCAATTCCCAGGCTTTCTTTTCAACCATTTGTTGGAATTTCATTCCCGCTAAATTTCCGGTGAAACCATAACTCGCAAAATCCTTTTGATCAACCGTTACCACCATTCCCGAATTGGCAAACTGACCATCACGTTTAGAAGGCGACCAGCCGTTTACGACCAATTCTCCTTCTTCGGTACTCGCCGGCGCAATGATTCCGCCCGGACACATACAAAAGGAAAATACACCTCTGCCCTTTTCCTGACTCACCACCGAATAAGAAGCAGCAGGTAGAAATTCAGTTCGGGAATCTGTAGGTGCGCAATGGTATCGGACCGAATCAATCAAACTTTGCGGATGTTCTATGCGAACGCCCAATGCAAAAGGTTTGGCTTCGAGTTCGATTTGTTTTTCTTCCAGCATATAAAAAATATCACGCGCCGAATGTCCCGTCGCCAAAATCAAAGCTTCCGATTCCAGATTAAAATCATCATTAATCCGAACGCCTTTGAACTGATTTCCTTCGATGAGAATGTCTGTCATTTTTGAATTGAACAAAACTTCACCACCACATTCGATGATCGTTTCCCGCATTTTGGCGATAATTCCAGGCAATTTATTGGTTCCGATGTGCGGATGCGCTTCTTGCAAAATCTTTTCGGTCGCTCCGAAGTGATGAAACCATTGCAAACTTTTGAGAATATTGCCTCTTTTGGTGGAACGTGTGTACAATTTTCCGTCGGAATAAGTTCCGGCACCGCCTTCGCCAAAACAATAATTCGATTCGGGATTCACGATTCCTTCTTTGTTCATCGCTGCCAAATCGCGTCGACGTTCCCGAACGTCTTTTCCGCGTTCGATGATGATGGGTTTCAATCCGGATTCGATCAATCGCAAAGCCGCAAAAAGTCCGGCCGGACCGGCCCCGGCAATCAAAACCGGTTTGGCATTGGAGACATTTTGCAAAGGCGCATCAAATGTAAAAGCATCTACAAACGGTTCGCCTGCAAAAACATTGATTTGTAATTGATAGAAAATGTTTCGGTTGCGGGCATCCAAAGATTGACGTAGAATCTGATAGGCGCTGATTTTTTCAGGTTTGAGATTTACCGCATTTGCGATATGTTGTTTTAATAGATTTTCGTTTGCAAAATCCTGTGGCGAAATACGGATGGTAACCTGTTTGGGCATATTTTGAAATCTTTACAAAAATAAAGATTTCGTTATAGGTTTAATGTTTCAAGTTTAATTTTTTTAAAATTTATTTATGAATTGCCACAACTTAAATCCTTCATTATGTTTGAATTAGTTTGGGGAATTATAAATATCGTTTTGCTGATTGGTTTTATTATTTTTCTAATCAAAATCATCAAATTAGTTCGTAAAGAAATTGGATTAGGAGCGGCTTTCATTGTAACATTTGTTTTTATAATGTCTTTTTATCCCTCAAATGATAAAAATTCTAATACGGAATTCCCTCTTTCAGAAGTTCACGAAACGCTACATAAAAACACGAAGACCCAAAGAATTGAATTAGCGAACAATGCAATCAACAAAACTTTTGTTTATCTGAGATTTTCTGAAAATAATAAGTTATTAAATGCTAACTTGAAAAGATCCGGATTTAATTGCTTTTACAAGTTTAACTCCCAAAATCTTAGTTTCGGATAAAATAGGAGAAAATCATTTCAAATACTTGGTGATTTATACCAAAAATTGGTATTTATTGGGCATTAAAGTATATATGCAAAATTTGGAGTTTCAAAATGAAATTTCTTTTTGATTCCTCCTATTTTATCTGAAAACCATCCCATTTGCGTCCCCGAAACTTTGACAAAGTTTTTTGCACGATGAAAATAACTTTGTCAAAGTTGATAGGTTCAAATTTCCAAATCAGACAATTAGAATTATCTTTGCACGAAATTTTTAGAACCCTTACAAATGAAACGACTGAAAGAAGTTCCATTTGACTTATAAAAATCAAATAAAACTTTAGCAAATGAAATGTGGAATTGTCGGATTGCCGAATGTAGGAAAATCAACGCTTTTTAACTGTTTGTCCAATGCCAAAGCGCAATCGGCAAATTATCCTTTCTGTACCATAGAGCCCAATGTGGGAACGGTTTCCGTGCCGGATCCCCGGCTTTACAAACTGGAAGAAATCGTCAATCCTGAGCGCGTGGTTCCTGCGGTTGTGGAAATCGTGGACATCGCCGGTTTGGTGAAAGGTGCGAGTAAAGGGGAAGGTTTGGGCAACCAATTTTTAGGAAACATCCGCGAATGCAACGCCATCATCCATGTTTTGCGTTGTTTTGAAAATGACAATATCACCCACGTTGACGGTTCCATCAATCCCGTTCGGGACAAAGAAACCATTGACATAGAATTGCAACTGAAAGATTTGGAAACCGTTGAAAAACGAATTGAAAAATCAAAAAAAGCGGCCCGTGTCGGTGATAAAAAAGAAATTGAAATTCTGGATGTTTTAACCCGCGCCAAAACCCATTTGGAACAAGGAAAAAACCTGAGAGAAATGGATTTGACGGAAGATGAAAAAGAAATCGTTGAAGAAATTCATCCGATCACTTTCAAACCCGTTTTGTATTTGTGTAATGTGGATGAATCTGCGGTAAAAAACGGAAATCCTCATGTAGATGCGGTAAAAGAAGCCGTGAAAAACGAAAAAGCAGAAGTTTTGGTTTTGGCCGCTCAGATTGAAGCCGATATCATGGAGCTCGAAACTTATGATGAGCGTGCTATTTTCTTGGACGAATTGGGATTGGAAGAACCCGGTGTCAATCGTTTGATCCGTTCGGCTTATTCGCTTTTAGAACTACAAACTTATTTCACTGCCGGTGTAAAAGAGGTTCGTGCATGGACGATTAATAAAGGCTTTACAGCACCTCAGGCTGCCGGTGTGATTCACACCGATTTCGAAAAAGGATTCATCCGTGCGGTAGTGATTTCCTATGATAATTTTGTGTTGTATGGCTCCGAAGCAAAAGCAAGAGAAGCCGGAAAACTGAGTGTCGAAGGAAAAGCCTATGTGGTAAAGGATGGCGATGTGATGCATTTCCTGTTCAATGTTTAAAACCCATGGGAAAGCAATACAATTTCTTGCTGGCAGGATCCATTGCTTTTTTAATCCTACTTTTTGTGCTCACACTGCATGTACCCTTCTTTTGGGACGCAGTTTCCAAATCAGTTAGAGCCACATGGCTGTACAATCATGACTTTAATTCGTTGGTCGTTCCGACGCAATTGAATTCAGGCCATCCGCCACTTTGGGAAACTTTACTTGCGCTTTCTTGGAAAATCGGAGGCAGGACCATTGAAGTCAGCAGGCTTTTGTTATTGGTTTTTAACATGGGTGTGTTTTGGCAGTTAATTCGATTCATAAAATCAAACAAAGCCGCTACTGTTCCTTTCTTAGCAGTTATTTTGGTTTTGATTGAACCTACACTGCTGGCGCAGTCAACCATCATCAACAATGACATGATGCTGCTGTTTTTCACATTATTGGGGCTAAATTCCATATCAAAAAATCAGAAAATACTTTTTGCCGTGGCCTTGACGGGCGTACTTTTCTCGAACCTGAGGGGAGTGAGTGTTTTTGCTTCACTTTTGGTGATTGACTTTTTATTTTATCGGTTTAAACTGAAAGAAAAGGAACAAAAATTCTTAGGGGTGTCCTACATTTTTCCGATGCTGATTTTCGGTGCATTTTTGGCTTATCAGCAAGTAGTACTGGGATGGTTTATAAAAGCACCGGGTCATAGCCACAGGGAGATAGCGAGATTCGGGCATATCCTTAAAAATATAGCTGTGATTCTAAAATCCATGTTGGAATCAGGAAGGTTGTTTGTGTTTTTACCCCTCGGGTTATTAATCATCCAAATCCTCCGACTGAAGAAATGGGAAATTCTTTCAGCCGAAAACAAACGGCTCATTATTTCGTTTTTTGTGTTTTTTCTGATATTCAGCGCGCTGTTTGTAATCATGACCAATCCGCTCGGGCCGAGATATTACATGATTTGTTTTCTCATTGCCACTTTATTGTTTTTGAATTTGACTTTTGAATTCGTTCAGCACATCCGCTGGAAAAAATCGCTGACGGGAATTGCTTTCTTTGGCTATCTTACCGCCCACCTCTGGATTTGGCCGGCTACCATTGCCCAAGCTTGGGACAGCACCCTTGCATACCTGCATTATTTTCCGCTCAAAAATAAAATGGAACTTTATGTTTCGGAAAAAGGTTTGGACAAAACCGAAATCGGGACCAACCTCAATTTCAATGAACCTGAATATATTGACCTGAAAGCGCCTGCCACCGTTCAACATTCCAAACTGGACTTGTCCCAAAACCAATATGTGATCTTTTCCAATATAGAAAATTCAACTTCCGACGAGGAGATTCATATCTTAAGAAATAACTGGAAACTGGAAAAGTCCTTTTGCCAAATGGGTGTTTTTATTGAACTTTACAAAAACCCGAAACTACCTTAACCGACTTAAATTTTCTACGGCTCTTCGCATCGTCTCTTCCTTCTTTGCGAAACAAATCCTGAGCAGTTTCTGTTTCGGAGGATGTTCATAAAACGCCGAAAGCGGAACGGTCGCAACTTTGAATTTCTCCGTCAGCGATTTTGAAAAATCCACATCGCCCAAATCGGAAATTTCAGAATAATCCGCAAGGAGATAATAAGTACCTTTTGGTTTAATGATTTTAAACGGTGTGCTTCTCAATCCGTCCATCAGGAAATCTCTTTTTTGTTGGAAGAAATTATTTAACCCCAAGTATTCATCCTCATTTTTCATGAATTCCGCAAGCGCAAACTGAACGGGTGTACTGACACAAAACGTATTGTATTGATGCACTTTTCGGACTTCTTGGGTCAATTCTTTCGGTGCTAAAAAATAGCCCACTTTCCAACCTGTGATGTGGAATAACTTTCCGAATGAAGCCACCACAAAGCTTCGGTTTTTCAATTCCGGAAACTGGGAGACGCTCATGAATTTTTCATCTTCAAAAACAATGTGTTCATATACTTCATCGCTCAATATGAGAATGTTGCTGTTTTGAACGATTTGAATCAATTCTGTGAAATCACTTTCATTCAACAGAGAAGTTGCGGGATTATTCGGGTTGTTCAATACAATCATTTTGGTTTTATCGGAAACCAGATTTTTGACTTCACTCCAATCAATTTCAAACCCCGGTGCTTTCAATTGAACAGGTTTTACTACACCACCAAACAATTCTATAACAGGGCGGTACAAATCGAATGCCGGTTCGAAGACAATCACCTCATCGCCCGAATTGACAAAAGCCGCAATAATCGAAAAAATCGCTTCCGAACCGCCCGTAGTAACGGTGACTTCCGTTTCGGGATGGTAAACAGAGCCATATAAATTTTCTGACTTCCGTGCGATTTCTTCCCGCAATTCTTGTACACCCGACATCGGTGAATATTGGTTATGCCCTAAATGCATGTATTTTGAGACGAGCTCAATCAGTTTGGGAGAACAATCAAAATCAGGAAATCCTTGAGAAAGATTGACCGCATTATGCTCCTGTGCCAGTTTAGACATCACGGTGAAAATCGTAGTCCCGACGTTCGGTAATTTAGATGGAAACTTCATTGGGTAAAGTTAATTGGAATTTTCATTCTTATCAAAGCTTTGCAATTTAGGCTTCATTTGCGCCGTTGAAAAACCTTGGAAAATCATTTCAGAAGCACTTGAAAAGGAGGGCTAATTTTCCTATTTTTGTAGCTATGACTGAAAACCTTGCCGAAAACACTTTATCGCTTCCTGCAACAAGTTATACCGAAGACAACATCAAAACCCTTGACTGGCGCGAACATATCCGTATGCGCCCGGGGATGTACATCGGGAAACTGGGCGACGGCTCTTCTCAAGATGACGGTATTTATATTTTATTAAAAGAAATTATCGACAATTCCATCGATGAATTCGTGATGGGCGCAGGCAAAACCATTGAAATCAATTTGACGGAAACAGATGTGACCATTCGCGATTACGGGCGGGGAATTCCTTTGGGGAAAATGATTGATGCAGTCTCCAAAATGAATACCGGCGGAAAATACGATTCGCGCGCTTTCAAGAAATCAGTCGGTTTGAACGGAGTAGGAACCAAGGCTGTAAACGCGCTTTCTTCCTATTTCCGAGTGCAATCCGTTCGTGATAATCTGACCAAGATTGCGGAGTTTTCTTACGGTAACCTGACCAATGAAGAAGCCGAAAAAGAAACAACCATCCGCAAAGGAACCAAAATCTCATTCACCCCCGATCCCGAAATTTTCAAACACTACAAATTCCGGAAAGAATATGTAGAGCGCATGCTCAAAAACTACGTTTACCTGAACCCCGGGCTGAAAATCATTTTCAACGGAGAAGAATTTTATTCGGAAAACGGATTGAAGGATTTGCTACAGGAAAACATTGACGAAGAAATCGTTTACGACATTATTCATTTAAAAGGTGAAGACATTGAAATTGCGATGACGCATAGCGGCCGATCTTACTCAGAAACTTATTACTCTTTTGTAAACGGTCAAAACACGACCCAAGGCGGAACGCATTTGACCGCGTTCAAAGAAGCCATTGTAAAAACCGTGCGTGAATTTTACGGGAAAAATTATGACCCAAGCGACATTCGAAAATCCATAATCGCGGCTGTCGCCATCAAAGTGATTGAGCCTGTGTTTGAGTCCCAAACCAAGACCAAATTGGGCTCTGCGGAAATCGGCCCCGGTTTGGTTACCGTCCGGACTTTTGTAAATGATTTTATCAAAACCCAATTGGATAATTATTTACATAAAAATCCGGAAGCGGCACAAAATCTGGAAAGGAAAATCCGGCAAGCGGAAATTGAACGGAAAGAACTTTCGGGAATTCAGAAACTGGCACGGGAAAGAGCCAAAAAAGTGAGTTTGCATAACAAAAAGCTCCGCGACTGCCGCCAACATTACAACGACCAAAAATCGCTGCTCAAATTAGATACGACGATTTTCATCACCGAAGGGGATTCAGCGAGCGGCTCCATCACCAAAAGCCGGAATGTGGAAACCCAAGCTGTTTTCAGCTTGCGTGGAAAACCGTTGAATTCTTATGGTTTGACTAAAAAAATCGTTTATGAGAATGAGGAGTTTAATTTACTCCAAGCAGCACTCAACATCGAAGACGGATTGGAAGAATTGCGTTACAATAACGTGGTAATCGCTACGGATGCGGACGTGGACGGGATGCACATACGGCTCTTATTGATTACTTTCTTTTTACAGTTTTTTCCGGATTTGATCCGTGAAGGGCATTTGTATATCTTGCAAACCCCATTATTCAGGGTTCGAAACAAAAAGGAAACACGCTATTGTTATTCGGAAGAAGAAAGGGTCAATGCCATCAATGAATTGGGAAAAAATCCGGAAATCACCCGCTTCAAAGGTTTGGGTGAAATTTCTCCTGATGAATTCAAAAACTTTATCGGAAAAGACATTCGGTTGGAGCCGGTCATGATTGGAAAAGATACCACCATAGAAAATTTGTTGGAATTTTACATGGGTAAAAACACCCCGACCCGCCAGGAATTCATTGTAAAAAATTTAAAAACAGATTTGTAATTCAGAATTGCCATGAGAATTAACAACAAACGGATAATCCCTTGGATTGAGACAATATACGCGCTTTTATTCCTCGCGTTGTTGCCGGCGATTATTCTGTTGTTCATCCCGATTGGTGTAGTGGTCGAATTTGTCTCACCTTATTTAATCATCGGAACACTATTGGTCTTACTTTTTTTATTATACAAATCCGGAAACCAACATTTTGAATACGACAGTGACGGAGAAGTCATCCACATCTGTTCCCAAGACGTATTTTGGTCAAAATATTTTTCAAACAAAAAAACAATAATGGATTTTCCGAAGACAAAACTGGTTTCCTATCGGGTGAAAGAATCATTTTTCCAAAAAACTTTGGAATTAATCGTTTCCAGTAAACGCAATTCAAATGGCGTTGTAAAATTAAAATTTAATATAACTTATCTTAACGCATCAGAGATTTCAGATATGAAACGTTCATTATCTAAAATCATCAAAAACAACACAAAAAATAAAACAGAAGAGGCGGCGAAACAATGAATGAATATCAGAACGAAGAAACCATAAAAAAAATCTCGGGGATGTATGAGGACTGGTTCCTCGATTATGCGTCTTACGTGATCTTGGAGAGAGCCATCCCTTCCATATTTGACGGATTAAAACCTGTACAGCGGAGAATCCTGCATTCCATGCGGGAATTGGAAGACGGACGTTACAACAAGGTGGCCAATATCGTAGGAAACACCATGAAATACCATCCGCACGGAGATGCCGCGATTACGGATGCCATGGTTCAAATCGGGCAAAAAGAAATGCTGATTGACACCCAGGGGAACTGGGGGAATGTCCATACGGGAGACGGGGCTGCGGCTGCGCGGTACATTGAAGCGCGTTTAACCCCTTTTGCGCTGGAAGTCGTTTATAATCCTAAAACTACGGAATGGCTGCCTTCGTATGACGGCCGCAACAAAGAACCAGACAACCTTCCTGTTAAATTCCCATTATTGCTGGCGCAAGGAGTTGAAGGGATTGCCGTAGGGCTTTCGACGAAAATTCTACCGCATAATTTCAATGAATTAATCGATGCCTCCATCCTTCATTTAAAAGGCAAAAAATTCACTCTTTTCCCTGATTTTTTAACGGGAGGATTGATTGACATCAGCGATTACAATGACGGTCAACGCGGTGGAAGAGTTCGTGTTAGAGCCCGAATTCACCAAGAAGACAAATCCACATTAAAAATTACTGAAATCCCTTTCGGAACTACGACGGGAAACCTGATTGATTCTATTCTAAAGGCAAACGACAAAGGGAAAATCAAAATCAAAAAAGTGGATGACAATACCGCAGAAAATGTGGAAATTCTCGTCCATTTGGCTCCCGGAATCTCACCCGATAAAATGATCGATGCCCTGTATGCCTTTACCGATTGTGAAATTTCCATCTCGCCAAACGCCTGTGTCATCAACGTCAATACACCTGAATTCCTGACGGTTTCCGAAATTCTTCGCCACAATACAGATCATACGGTCCGGTTGCTGAAAAGAGAATTGGAAATTGAACTCGGAGAATTGCAGGAACAATGGCATTTTGCTTCTTTGGAAAGGATTTTCATCGAAAAAAGAATCTACCGAGATATTGAGGAAGAAGAAACCTGGGAAGGCGTTATCCGTGCGATTGACAAAGGGTTGAAACCCTATACAGGCCATCTTTTGCGTGAAGTGACTGAAGACGATATTGTAAAGTTGACCGAAATCCGAATCAAAAGAATTTCAAAATTCGATTTGGACAAGGCTCAACAAAACATAGAAACTTTAGAAGGAAAAATCGAACAGGTAAAATTCCATTTGGCAAACCTGATTGATTATGCCATCAATTATTTCAAAAACCTGAAAACCAAATACGGAAAAGGACGCGAACGCAAAACAGAAATCCGTGTTTTTGATACCATTGATGCTACAAAAGTTGCAGTAGCCAACGTTCGTTTTTATGCGGATCGCGCCGAAGGTTTCATCGGGACTTCCCTCAGAAAAGACGAATTCCTGTTTGAATGTTCAGACATTGATGACATCATCGTTTTCCGTAAAGACGGAACCATGATGGTCACAAAAGTTGATGCCAAAACCTTTGTGGGAAAAGACATACTACACGTAGCGGTTTGGAATAAAAATGACAAACGAACCATTTATAATATGATTTATCGCGACGGAAAAAATGGCCCTTCCTACCAGAAAAGATTCGCGGTAACCGGTATCACACGCGACCGGGAATATGACCTAACCGCAGGAAATAAAGGTTCGGAAGTCCTTTATTTTTCAGCCAATCCGAACGGAGAAGCGGAAATCATACAGATTCTGCTCAAACCGCATCAGCGTCTGAAAAAATTGAAATTCGACGTGGATTTTTCGGAACTGGCCGTTAAAGGACGGAACAGCAAAGGAAATCTGGTTACCAAATATCCGATTAAAAAAGTTGAACTTAAAGAAGAAGGGGTTTCTACGCTTGCGCCGAGAAAAATCTGGTTCGATGATACGGTAAAACGTTTGAACGCCGACGGACGCGGTGAATTGTTAGGAGCTTTCAAAGGAACCGATAAAATCCTTACTATCACAGACAAAGGAGAAGCGCGCCTGACTTCCTTCGACTTAAGCAATCGATATGACGATGAATTGTTGGTAATGGAAAAATGGAATCCTGAAAAACCGATTTCCTGTATTTATTATGACGCTGAAAAAGAACGGTATTTTGTGAAAAGATTTTTACTGGAAGACACACTGAACCCTCAGCCTTTTTATTTTCTCGAAGACGGGAATTCATTTATAGAATTGGCAACTACCCAAACCAAACCTATTGTCGATTTGATTTTTTCCAAGGTAAAAGGAACGGAACGTGAGCCGGAGGTTGTCAATTTGGAAGATTTCATCGCAGTAAAAGGAATCAAGGCCCAGGGAAACCAACTGACTTCTCATAAAATTAAACAAATCAACTTGCAGCCGCCTGCGGAACCGGAAGAAGAACCGATTCCACAAACGGAAACTGAAGTACCCAAAAATGGAGAACCCGAGGATTCGGATGGAATTATGGGCGAACAAGCCACTTTATTCTGATTGGAAAATCAGAAGATTTTTATGCCTGCCTCAAATCTTCCTAATCATTTAAAATTAACATTCAGAATTTAAAACATTAAATATGTCCATAGCACTCATTACGATAATCATCATCGCCGCAAATGTGATTTTCAGCCTGAAAGGGTTTCAAGACCCTGTATTTTTTAACCGGTATAAATTCCAAACCGGAGCGGTTTTGAACGGTAAGCAATACGACAGAATCCTGAGTTCAGGATTTTTACATGTGGACTACACGCATTTGATTTTCAACATGCTTACGCTTTATTTCTTTGCAAATGTGGTGATTCAATTCTTTGCCGCACCTTCTTACTTTGTGTATGGCTCAACGGGTGTGTTCAATATGACGACCGGCTACATTATGTTTGCTGTGGTATTTTTGGCAGCTGTAATCGGTGGAAACTTACTGGCACTTTTCTTCCAAAAAAACAATCCCCATTATTCGGCAGTCGGTGCTTCAGGCGGGGTATCAGGTGTGTTGTTCGCAGCAATTGTCATTGCACCAGTCCAATTAGAAATATATGGATTTATACCAGGATGGTTATTTGCTATGCTTTATTTGGGTTATTCCGTTTACGGGATGCAGAAACAATTGGGGAATATTGGTCACGAAGCGCATTTAGGCGGAGCCATAATAGGTTTAATTGCTCCGATACTCTTTTATCCGGAGATTTTTACGGTTAACAAAATTTATATTTTGGGAATGCTGGTACCGATAGCTGTTTTGTTGGTTTTGGCCATTCAGTCCGCGAAGAAATAAAAAAACCTGTCAGCTTTATACTGACAGGCATTTATTAATCTTATAATTTTAAATCTAATTAATATCGGTAATATTCCGGTTTGAATGGCCCCTGAACTTCCACGCCGATGTACTCAGCCTGAGCTTGGGACAAGGTTTCCAATTCCACACCCAATTTAGCCAAATGCAATGCAGCGACTTTTTCGTCAAGGTGTTTCGGTAAAGTATAAACTTTGTTTTCGTATTTGTCGGAATGGTTCCAGAGTTCAATCTGAGCCAAAGTCTGATTCGAAAACGAATTACTCATTACAAAAGACGGATGTCCGGTCGCGCAACCCAGATTCACCAGGCGGCCTTCTGCCAATATAATGATGTCTTTTCCGTCAATCGTGTATTTATCGACCTGAGGTTTGATTTCATCTTTGGTATGGCCATAATTTTCATTCAACCAAGCCATATCGATTTCATTGTCGAAATGCCCGATGTTACAAACGATTGCTTTGTCTTTTAATTTCATGAAATGCTCCCCACGCACGATTCCGAAGTTTCCGGTAGTCGTAATGACGATATCCGCATTTTCAATGACGGTGTCGAGTCTTTTCACTTCGTAACCTTCCATAGCGGCCTGTAAAGCACAGATCGGGTCGATTTCCGTGACGGTTACGATGGCTCCTGCCCCGCGGAATGAAGCTGCAGTGCCTTTACCTACGTCACCATATCCGCAAACAACCACTCGTTTTCCGGCAATCATAAGGTCGGTCGCACGTTTAATGGCATCTACCGCAGACTCGCGGCAACCGTATTTATTGTCGAATTTCGATTTGGTAACGGAATCATTCACATTAATGGCCGGCATTACCAAGGTTCCGTTTTTCATTCTTTCATACAAACGATGAACACCTGTGGTAGTTTCTTCGGAAAGGCCTTTGATTCCTTCCGCCAATTCAGGAAAACGATCAAAAACCATATTGGTCAAATCGCCGCCATCGTCCAGAATCATGTTCAACGGTTTTCTGTCTTCACCGAAAAATAAAGTTTGTTCGATGCACCAGTCAAATTCCTGCTCGTTCATGCCTTTCCATGCATATACCGGAATCCCAGCAGCAGCAATTGCAGCGGCGGCATGGTCTTGTGTAGAAAATATATTACAAGATGACCAGGTAACTTCCGCACCCAGTTCAACCAACGTTTCAATCAAAACTGCAGTCTGGATGGTCATGTGCAGACAACCTGCTATTCTTGCGCCTTTCAATGGTTGTGAAGCTTTGAACTCTTCACGAATCGCCATCAAGCCCGGCATTTCGGCTTCTGCCAGTTTTATTTCTTTTCTTCCCCACTCTGCCAAAGAAATATCTTTAACTTTGTAAGGCAGAAATTCTGTTTGTGTACTCATATTCAAATTATTTTTAAACGATTTAGGATTTATCCAAAATCAGAACGCAAAGTTACAAACTATTTTTTTCTTAAAATGCCTTTAATCGATTCCTTACATAGAGACCAGTTTACAAGGATTGTCTGTTGGAAAACCGAAGAGTCCGACGAAGAGTTATTGGATTTCCTCCAACTCAGCCCGTACCGGATTATGAAATACTTGACTTTGACACCCAAACAAGGCAAAGAATATTTAGGGTTGCGGGCATGTTTGAAAATACTGGACTTGGATTTGGAGATTTATTACGATAGCAGAGGAAAGCCATTTTTGCCGGCCAACAACCAAATTTCCATTACCCATTCGCACAATATGGTATGTGTCGGATTGAGCGAGTTTAAACTCGGAATCGATATTGAGAAAAATCGGCCGTCAAAGATTTTGAATATAAAGGAGAAATTCATCCGGAAGGAAGATGAAGCCTTGTGGATTCCTGAAAAAAACCGAACGGATTATCTACATATCATTTGGGGGATTAAAGAGGGTTTATACAAATTAAACGGTGGAAACCTGTGGAATTTCCTTCATCATTACCGTGTGGAACCGTTCGAATTAAAAGAGAAAAAAGCAATCAAATGCTGGATTTCAGATGAAACCCAAAGCAGAAAATATTTCGCTTATTACATGAGGATTGAAGATTATTTTTTGACATGGGTATTGGATTATGAATGAATTCATCCGTTACTTAACCGAACCCTATCAAAGTTATGAACCTTGGCAGATAGCCGTAGAATCGATGGCCGTAATACTCGGGATTGCAAGTGTTTATTTTTCCATGAAAAGGAACATTTGGGTTTATCCGACCGGGATTGTTTCGACGGCCATTTATATATATTTACTTTTCGATTGGGGTTTGTACGGCGATATGCTCATCAATGTATATTATACGGTCATGAGCGTTTACGGCTGGATTCTTTGGCAAAAAGCGGTCGAAGAAGACCATGTTCACGTTCCTGTTTTAAGGATGGATAAAAAAGAATACGGAATCGGGACAGTCTTATTCGTATTCAGCATTTTATTGGTTTTGGCCATCTATTATTTTCGGCCGGTCATCCAAAATGGATTCGACTTGAACTTTATAGAGGAATCAGGCTTCCACTACACCGCTTTCGACTATACCGACGCCTTCCTGACTGGGGTGTTTTTGGTAGGAATGTGGCTGATGGCAAGACGGAAAATCGAAAACTGGATTTTTTGGATCATCGGCGACTTGATTGCCATTGGATTGTTTTTGGAAAAAGGCTATGCAATCACTGCATTTCAATACCTGATTTTTACCATTTTGGCCGTCATCGCCTATTTTGAATGGAAAAAACAAATAATCAAACAAACCCAAAGTTAATTTCTTAACTTTAATCTTTGAAAATCAAACATCAGGCCTTATGGAATACCATCAAAAGTCCATCAAAAACTGGGCAGAGGACGACCGGCCGCGGGAAAAACTCTTACTGAAAGGACAACGCGCATTGTCCGATTCGGAACTTTTGGCCATCATCATGGGAAGCGGTTCGAAAAACGAATCGGCAGTGGAACTGGCCAAAAGGATTTTGCATTCCGCCGGGAACAATTGGAACCATTTGTCAAAACTCACCGTAAAAGATTTGTGTAAATTCAAGGGAATCGGCGAAGCCAAGGCAACCGGCATCATTACCGCATTGGAAATCGGCAGGCGGCGCGCCGCACAGGGAATTTTGGAAAAACCCAAAATTGGCTCAAGCCACGATGCTTTTTTACTTTTCCAAAGCCTGATCGGCGATTCCAACGTAGAAGAATTCTGGGTGCTTTACCTGAACCAAGGGAATTTTGTCGTCCGTAAAGAGCAAATCAGCAAAGGGGGTATCAACCAAACTGCGGTTGACTTGCGGGTTATTTTGAAAACCGCCGTAGAAGAAATGGCGACGGGCATGATTTTGGGGCACAACCATCCTTCGGGCAACAATTCACCGAGCGAGGCCGACAAGGCACTTACCAAAAAAATCAAAAATGCCGGAGCCCAACTCGACATTGACGTGCTCGACCACCTGATTGTCACGCAAAAATCTTACTTTAGCTTTGCCGACGAAGGAATTCTATGATGAAAAATAAAATCCTGATTTATACGCCCGAAATTTTCTCAAGAGTCCGGTACATTTTTGATTTTATTTTAAATGAATTTTCCGGGTTGGAGTATGAATTCACATCGGATAAATTAGCGTTTCAACGGTACGATTTTCCAAAAATTAATTATTCTTCGGAAAAGTTTGAAGATGAAATCCATTTAGTTTCAGATGAAGTCTTGTTTGAAAATGGGATTTCAGATAAAATCAAATTCAAAAACTTAAATCCGGTTGGAAAATGTTTTTATGCCTTAAGCCGCTACGAGGAATATTTACCGCACGAAAAAGACTTTCACGGAAGGTTTTCCGGAAAAGGAAAAGTTTATAAAACACCATTTGTAGATCAATGGATTTTGGATTTTCAACAGGAATTGAAATCGAAATATCCGGAATTGGAATTCAAAAAAAGAAATTTTGAATTGATTCTCACCTGCGATGTGGACCAAGCTTGGAAATATAAGAACAAAGGCCTGAAAAGGACTTGGGGGGCTTATACAAAAGACTTATTCCGATTAAATTTCAAAGATTTAAAATCCAGGAAATCAACAATTTCAGGAAAAATACCGGATAGTTTCGACACATTTGATTTTTTTCAATCTCTCCTTCGACAAGCTCAGGATGACGGACTTCGACAAGCTCAGGATGACCGACTTCGACAAGCTCAAGATGACGGAATTCGAAAGAATCAGGAAGAAAAAAGTGGTAAGAAAATTCAAAATAACCATACTGAGCGTCATGGTGAGCCTGTCGAACCATCCGTCCGGATGATCTTTTTCTGGCTGATGGCGGATTACGGTCCGTTTGACAAAAACAACCCGGTCAATAACGTACAATTTCAAAACAAAATCAGGGAAGTATCAAATTGGGCGGACTGCGGCATTCATCCTTCTTATACTTCGAATTCAAATCCGGGAAAATTAAAAGTTGAAATCGAAAGGTTGGAAAAAATCATCGGTAAAAAAATTACAAAATCACGCCATCATTATCTCAAACTGAATTTTCCCGGAACTTATCAAAACCTGATTGAAAAAGGCATCACCGAAGATTACACTTTGGCTTATGCCGACGAAACTGGTTTCCGCGCCGGAACCTCTACTCCTTTTTTCTGGTACGATTTGTCAAAAGAAAAACAGAGCGAATTAAAAATCCATCCGTTTTGTGCCATGGATGTCGCTATGCGAAACTACATGAAATTATCTACCAAGGAGGCAACGGCCGAGTTGCAAAGGCTTAAGTCTGAAGTCCAAAAAGTAAATGGCCAAATGATTGTGCTTTTTCATAATTCAAACTTTCGCGGTGAATGGGAAGGCTGGGACAAGGTGTTGGAGAGTTTAATGAATGACCGACTCTAAGCCCTTTCAGATAAATACTTACTTTTGTTTCATGTACCGGCTTCAGAAAGTTAAACGCAAGAACCTCGATTTGGAAAAGTATTCAAAAGCCATTCAACAAGCTTTGAATTACCGGGTGTATGCGGAATATTGGTATCTTGACACCTTGACTGATGAAAAATGGGAGTGTTGGGTTTGGGGTGATTATGAGGCAATTATGCCTGTTCCGCTCCAATATAAATTCGGATTCAAATTCGTCCTTCAGCCCACTTATTGCCAGCAATTAGGTGTGTTTTACAAGGAAGAAATCCCGGAAGAATTGTTCCGCGAGTTTGAGAAGATTCTTCATAAATATCGGGTAAGAAGTTATTGTTTCAACGAAGAAAATACGGAAAAGTATAACCCTACAGGAGAGAAGAAAGTGAACTATGTTTTGGATTTGGGCAGTTCTTATGAGGAGATAAAAAATAAATCCTCAAAATCTTCTAAGTGGAACGCCAAGCAGTTCGAAAAATCAGGATTAGGCATAAATTCTAATATTGATTTGAAAACAATTCTATTAAAAAAAGAGGAATCCAACACTTTTCAATTACGTGAAAAAACCAGATTAAAACTTTCAGAATTACTTCAAACTTTATCTAAAAGAAATTTATTACTCACAAAGGCTGTGTACCAAGAAAATGAAGTAGTCGCCTTTGCTTGTTTCATTCATTCAAAAAACAGAATTATTTATATAAATTCAACATCCGACCAAAAAGGGCGAAAAGCTTGTGCGCCGACAGGATTACTAAACGACATCATTAGAGAATATTCTAAACAGGCTGTTTTATTGGACTTTGAGGGATCTACCAATCCTAATTTAGCTAGCTTTTTTAAAGGTTTTGGGGGTGAGGCAAAACATTATACGATTTTTTCTAATTTTCGTTTTTAATTTATGAACGGACTGGGAATATTTAAAAGATATTTGGATGAATTGAATGAATTCATTGATTCTGATGAATTTAAAAACTCAGAACATGTCCCGATTTCTGTCAATCGTGTTAAATCCTTTATTAATAATCCGAACGGAACAGACACTAAGCCGATTCTGTACTTAGGTTATTCGGGTGATAAATTGATTGTTTACAGAACGGTTCTTCAGGACGGACTTTCGCTTGATGGAGAATCTGTTGAAATCGCTTGGTTGAGCGGAGTTTGGACCCATCCTTCGTTTCGGAGAAAAGGTTTAGCAAATACACTTCTAAATGAGGTTTATAAAGATTATGAAGGAAAATTGATTGTTACCAATTTCGGAGTAGATTCCGGGAAGCTGTTTGAAAAAAATCCTTTGTTTAAGGAATTTAAACGTTTACCGGGGCATCGGTTTTATTTCCGCTTGAGCCTAAGTGAAATCTTACCTCCTAAATCACGGTTTTTCAAAAAGATAAAATTTATTCTTACCCTCATTGACAAAATTGCAAATCCATTTTTAGAATTGAGATATATTTTCAAAAAAAAATACAGAAATTCTTTTATTTCAACCAGCATATTTGATGAGGAACTTCAAGAATATCTAGCTCATCAATCGGGAAAATCTTTATTTAAAAGAAGAAATGAAGACTTCAAATGGATTGTCGAATATCCTTGGATTCTTCAAAAGACCGACGATAATGAACATGACAAAAAATATCATTTCACAACTACTGCTAAACGATTTTATACCAAAACTTTCACTTTCAAAGAGAACGGTATAATTTCGGGATTTTTACTTTTTACTGTAAAAAATGACGCCATGAAAATTCATTATTTATATGCGGATTCCGATTCGATTTTTTCTGCTTGGAGCGAATTTATTTTAGACTTTATTTTGAGAGAAAAGATAGGATATTTGTTGACTGTTAATAAAGAACTGATTAATATTCTAAAAAACAAAGGCGGATTTTTATTTTCCAAACAATGGGATAAAACATTCTTCTGTGGAAAAGAATTATTGGAAAAACATCCGGAAGTATGCAATTTGAATTTGGAAATGGGGGACGGTGATTCTATTTTTACTTAAATGAAAAACTGGCTTATAAAAAACATCAACCCTTCCGGGAAGAACCTTATCCTTCCCTTTTATCATGCTGTGTCCAATGAAAAATCGCCCCATATAAGTAATTTATATCCGGTTAAAAAAATCGAAGAATTTGAACGGGAACTCGATTTTTTTCAAAAAAACTATGAAGCCATCAATTTGGACAAGCTTTTAAATTATGTTCAAAACAAAACAAGACCTGAGAAAAAATCTTTTTTTTTAAGTTTTGATGACGGATTAAAGGAATGCTATACGGTAATTGCCCCAATTCTGAAAGAAAGGGATATTCCTGCGGCTTTTTTCATCAATACAGGCTTTGTAAACAACCAAGATCTTTTTTACAGATACAAGGTCAGCCTGTTGATTGAAGCACTAAAAAGCTCAAATTCTTCAGAAAGAATCAGCACTAATGACCTATTGAAGTTAACAATACATGATACGCCAAAAATCGATGAAATTGCAAAAAAATTAAATGTGAATTTTCAGGAATTTCTGGAAGATGAGAAACCGTATATGAATTGGAAAGAAATCAAAGAGCTTTCTGAACAAGGGTTCTATATAGGGGCGCATTCTATTAATCACCCTTATTTTTACCAAATTTCATTGGAAGAACAAATCAGGCAAACAAAAGAAAGTGTGAATATTGTCCAAGAAAAACTAAACTTAAATTACCGGATTTTTTCTTTTCCTTTTACCGATTTTATGGTAACAACAGGCTTTTTTAATCAAATCTATACGGAAAGAATTTGTGATGTAACTTTCGGAACTGCCGGTATCAAAGACGATGAATTTGATAACAATCTACAAAGGATTTCAATGGAAAAATGTACCATGGACCCGGCAACCTATATTGGCAAAGAACTCTTTCTATATCGTCTAAAAAAGTTAATGAATAAAAACAGGGTCAGCCACCCAAGATAAAATTTCGTATTTTAACGCAATGAAATTTTTTTTAATATTAATTCTAACCTTCATTTTCTCAGCGGTTTCAGCTCAAAACAAAATCTACGAACATTATAATTATACTTTGGAGGAGTATTACAAACCTCTAACAGTTAGAATTAATGCCGTTCTTTTACAAAGGAATGATGGCTCAGGGAATTTTGACCAATATGATCCTGAAGAAAAGAAACTATTTCTTGAGTACTTGGAACGGGTAAATTACACCTATAATGTATTGGAGCAACCTATAAATTTGGAAGGCTGCTATACAGGAACCGACTTTTATAATAACGCCAAACTTCAATTCGTCTTTAACATTATTGAGGTTAAGAATACTTATTATTGGAACTACCTCAATAGTGGGGCTATTCCGGAAGAAAAAAAGTATAGCGGTTTCTCCCCGTCTGAAAAATGGTATTTAAAACCTTTGGATGATTCAATCAGTGCATTAAAGACTCCCAAAGCTATCAATATTTACTTTACCCAAAATGGCAACCGATTCGATGAATTGATAAAAAACAAAGGTATGGGGTCAGATATTACCGGAGATATGGCTTCTGAATTTCCGTCTGCCTCGAAGTTAAACCGAAGTTCACAAGTTCATGCGCCTAATGTTTATATCAAATATTTAAAACAACGATACCAGTCTCCAAAAGACTACAATACAACTTGGGAAGAGACAAAAAACTGGTGGCTGAGTGCCGGACTTGGACATGAGTTGGGCCATAGTTTTGGATTGGGTCATTCCAACGAATACCATAATGCCAATAAATGTAAATATTCAATCATGTCCCAAAAAGGGACAGACCCTCGAAATTACCTTCAACCCACCGAAATCAAAAAAATGCATTGGAACCTGACGCGTACCAACCTGATGCAGTTTGTGACTGAAGAATCGCATTACGGCGTGAGCTGGAAAATTGAAAAAGATACCGTATGGGATAAGCCGAGGCGGTTTTACAATGATTTTGAAATTGCGAAAAATGTGACTTTAACCATTTCGGATTCCATTGTTTTACCTCCTCAGGCTACGATTAAATTAAATAAGAAATCCAAAATTATTTTTACCGGAAAAGGAAAAGTCGTGAATGCTTTCGGTGAAGAATTTTCAAATTTTCAAAAGCACCGAACGGCTGCCATCTTAAGAGATTGATTATATCTTTTTAGATTTTATACTTACCTCAAAAGTCCGGACTGGATTTTCGTATGATTCCAGTTTTTTTGTATTAAAATTTCCTCTGATGAAAATCGCGCACATGGTGTTGGCCACATGATACAAATTCGGATAAAACTCTTGGGGAACGCCCTTCAGTATTCCATGTAGGATTTCAAAACGGACTTTTTCGGGTGAATAAGCGTAGTCGTGCCAAACCACGACCGAATTTTCATGAACCAAATGCCGGAAAACATTTCGGGTGTCCGACTTTACAAAGTCGTGATGGTGGTTCCCGTCAATAAAAATCACATCGAATTTCCGGTTCAGGCGGGCATAATCAAAAGTTCTCGAATCGCCTTCCAAATGGGTTACATTTGGCAATCCTTTAGAGAAGAATGCATGTGCATCGGCGTATTTTTCAGACATCCCCAAATCCAGCATTTGTTTTTTCGACAAATTCAGAGTAAAACATTCTTTGGCAGCATCGGCGGCATTTCTTACACTTTCACCGCGCCAAGTACCGATTTCAAAATAAGAAGAGCCTTCTTTTCTCCGACAAAGGGATTTGAGCAAAGCAATATCGGTCGGAAGTGAACCGCCTCCTAAAAATGAAAAAGAATTTAATTCCTCCGAAAAATCGGGAAATAATTCATCCAATTGAATGACCGGAAGTCCTTTTGGCTTTTGGAAATCCTTTTCCACTTTCTTTTGCCAGACTTCATTTTCATTCAAAATATGATTCAGCAGCCAAGGGTTTTTTATGATTTCACCGATGGCTTGGAATGTCTTGGTAAGTTTCTTCATGTTTTCAAATTTCTTAAATAATTATGGAAAAGCAACATGCCGGTAATTCCGGTAAAAGTAAATGCAACCGCCATTCCCGCTGCCGCACCCATAATTCCGTAAATCGGAATCCACCAGATACCCAGTCCCAAAATGATGACCAATGCACCTATAGAAGTAACAGTGTTCCAGTGCGCTTTCCCAATGGCTGAAATCATATTTCCGTAGAGGTTCCGCATCAACATATTGCCAACCAGTGCCGCAAGCATCACAAAAAATACCCGCCCGTCGCTCTCCCGGTAATTTTCTCCAAAAACCAAAGGTATAATTGAATCTTTCATTAAGTATCCGACAATGAGAATAAGAATAGCAATTGGAATAAATAATTTATAATAATTCACCACATAGAACCGAAGGTAACTTCCGTTGGTAGAGTTTGCCACTATTTTGGGATAATCCGTATGCATAAAAATCAAAGGCAAAAATGAAAGGCTCATAGGAAGCATGACGGCAACTTTATAAAACGCCACCGAAGTTTCGTCCAAAAACAGTCCGATTAACAGGAAATCCATCGCGAACAACATATCGGAAAAGAAATAGGTCAAACTTGCATGGATTGAATAACGCCAAAATTGTTTCAAATCAATCGAAGGTTTAGCCAAAGAAAGGCGCGGACGCTTCTTCATATAAATTAAGGAAACCCAAGGCATAACCGACATGGATATCAGATAGCCCAAAATCCCGAAAAAATAGGTTAGGATTCCGGCCAAGGCAAGTCCCGAAAGGTACACGGACATATTGACTTGGGAATAAATTTTATTATTGCCATACATCCGGTAATAAGCCTGGATATGGTTGAAAAAATAATAACCCAATAGCCTGACCGCAAAAAAGCCTATGACCCATAAAATACCGTCGTATTTCAGCGCATAAACAACCGAAACAACGCAAAAAGCAAGCGTGATGAAGACATGGTTAATCAATCCTTTCAAAAAGACATATCGGTTGAGCTCAGCTTTGGCTTCATCGGTTTTTTGTAAAATTCCGAAACGCAACAAACCTTGATTGGAGCCCAACCCAATCAGCGGTGTAAAAACCACAAATACCGAAGACACTAAAACAATTAACCCAAAATCAGCCTCAGGAATTAACCTCGCCCCAATGATATTGATGAACATCATGGAAAGTTTGGTCACTACTCCGGAAAGGAAAACGAAAAGCCCTTGATTGGAAATAAATTGTTTTATGAACTGCAAAAGACTTTTCATCCGAAAATTTGTTTATAGGCGCCCAACAGACTCAAAACCATCGATTTTTCTTTGAACCCTCCCCGTTGAAACATTTCCGTTGCGTCTTTTTTCAATTCCTGATTTTTCAGCAAATCTATATGTTTTGAAAAATATTCTTCAAAATATTGCTGAACCGAAGCATTGTACTGATAATAATAAGCATAAGAAGTCATCTGCGCTTTATACGGTTTTCCAAGAAATTTATTGTAAAAAATATTATTGGCTCGCGATAATACATCAGACCCAAATGCGGTTTTCCATTTTTTGTCGGGCCGCATCAAAGTCCTTTCCCATTTGTATGCTGTGGAAGGTTTACAGTATTTATTAATCCACTCAATGTAAATTTTCTGGTTGAATTTCCATTCTTCGGGAAGCGTTAAAACAAAACGCAGAAAATCGTTATGCATGAACGGCGACAACTGCCAAGAAAATTTTTCGGCCACATAATTCCCAATCACAATGTAATTGAATCCGCGGTTATGCAATAAACACATTTCTTCCGAATCATAATTTTTCAGCAATTGTTTTAAATATTCATCAATTTTAGATTGATAGGTCGAATTGGAAATGATTTTCCTGAGCGCATTTTCAGGCGAAGTTCTTTCCGGAACTGAAAGATAGGTTCCAAGCACCGCGTCCCCCAGATGCCCGCTGTGAATCACTCCCAAATCAGAAAAATCAATTTGTTCCAAAGCAAAATTGGAATGAACTCCTCCGGTAAATTGTGTCAGGCCTTGTGAAATCCGGGAAATTTCATCTATATCTTTCAAATATTCTCCTCCATCGAGATGAATTACATTCAGATTTAATTCTTGATCCTTCGCAATTTTTCGGGCAATTTTTTCATCCCAATATCCGGAATGTGAAAAGCAAAGTGCTTCTTCCGGTTTGAACCCCAATTTTTTCGCATAAAAAATACCCAACCGGGAATCCAGTCCGCCGCTCAACAAGGAAAAATGCTTTTTACCGATGTCCAAATCCTTTTCATATTCCTGTCGGACTGCGATGGAAAAAAGTTCATCCATCGCGGAAAGAGCCGCAGCTTTCGTTCCCTGAAAAACCGAACGGTTTTCGAGTGGAGTTAGTCTTTCAATTTTTAGATTTCCAGAATTTGTATCGATTAATATTTGTTCGGAACTCCTTAGTTTTTTCACCTCTGAAATCAAGGTGTTATTGTCCATTAAACTAGAAAGGACAAGCATTGAATAAGCTGAATTGAGGTCTTCACTATACGGCAACTGGCTTTCGTCCAAATATTTTTTTAAGTCAAAAAGATTCGTGCCGATTACTATATTTCCCTGATTCTGATAGTAAAACACACGTTGAGAAGCAATCAGATTGGTAAAAACCAAAATTTGCTGCTGCTTTTTGTCCCAAACGAATCCACAAAATTCACCTGTCAAAGAATCCGAAAATCGGATACCTCTTTGCTCATAAATCGTTTTGAAAATCTGATTTGAAACACCATATTGATTCATCAAATCTTTTTCATTGAGAACAATCCCTTTTATAAACAACTGAAATTCATCATCTTCATAAAAAATAAAATCATGCGGACGTGCATTTTCTTTTTTCAGAAAAACCTCCACATTTTTATCACGGTCAAAGACTATCTGAAAATCAACTTTCATTTAAAACCTTTTTATAAACTTCGTCAAATCTTCGGGCAATGGTTTCATAAGAAAAATGATCCCGGGCATATTGGTGCATGGCCTCTTTGGAAGCGAATTTTTTTCCGTTAATCACTTCCTTCATTGCTTCATATAAGTCATCTTCATTTCCTTTGCGAACGATTATTCCAAATCCTTCCGGCAAAAACTCAGGAATTCCACCGACATCGCTCCCGATAAAAGGAACGCCGCAGGAATAGGATTCCGTTTGTACACAGGGCTGGTTCTCGTAATTACTGAAAAGCACAAAACAATCGTAAGCGTTCATCTTGGCAGGAACTTCATTGTATTGTAAAGTCCCGAATACTTGAATCTGCAATTCTAAATGGTTGTCCGCTATAAACTTTTCAATCTCCTTCAAAGAACCGTTTCCGCCTATGTGGAATTCAAATTGGAATTGTTCATCGGCCAAACGTTTGGCAACATTCAACATTCCCAAAATGTTTTTATGATCAGATTTGAGGTTGGACAGATGTAAAAAACGGCATATCTTCTTTTCGTATAAATTCAAATCAGGCACAAACAAATCCGTGTCAATCACATTCGGAATGACTTCAAAAGGTTTATTCCCGGAAACGCTTTGCATACTTTTTCCCAAATCCTGAGAAACGGGAAGAAGTTTTTCGGAATTTTTCAGGATGAATTTAATTAGAATTCGCTCCAAAAAATTAATTTGTCGGAACAAATCCTTCCGAAACCCTGTCCAGTGCTCCGTTATCACATATTTTTTATTCTTAAAAAACTTCAGATAAGGCGCAAAAACACCGGCTGGATAAGTCACATTAAGATGTACAAGGTGAAAATCTTCGATGTGTTTCAAACCTTTTTTTAAAGCAATCAGACGCCTGATATAATTCAAGGGACGAAACCAAGAATGTTTGTAATAAACAACCACTTCTTTGATAATTCCTTCTTTTACATCAACTTCGTAAACCTGTCCCAAATTTTCCTGTTTGGCGGCATGTAAAACAGAAATTTGATTCAAACGTGAAGCAGCCCAGGCATGCCGCTGCACGAAATCTCCCGCAAAAGGCCTTAACCGTGAAGGATACCAGGAACTCAAAAAAAGTATATGTTTAGGCTTCATTTTTCTTTTTAATGCGGTTCAAATGTAAGAATACCAAAACAGTTACCACCCAATAACCCATTCCTGAAAGCAACGAAAAAACCAGAACACATTTGGCAAAATCACCTTGCACTACCCCGAAATAAATCGCAATGAAGTTGACCAACAACAAATAGATATTGAAAACCAGCGAATAATGGTTTTTTTTGATGACCATCAAAATGGAAATAATGGGCGTTAAAGCACTTCGTGCCAAAATCCAAAATGAAAGCAATAGAATATACCGGCTCAGGCCTTCCCAACTGTTTTTCAAAAACAAATCAAGCAGGTAAACGCCGATGGAGTTCATAAACAGAATGAACAGGAGAATCAATCCTACATTGGAATAAACCACGCGTTGGGTCAATTTATGGAGTGCCTTTTTATCATGGTCATAAAGGGTCACTGCCTTCTGAAAGTAAACCCGCGAAACCGAACCGGAAAGCAAAACCAAAGGAGTTGACAACACCTTAAACGCCATGGCATAGAGCCCTACTTCGGTTTTTGTAAAATAAATAATGACCAAAATCGGCAGAATATTATTGGCCAAAGCATTAATAGAATCGGAAGGGTAGGTGTATTTCACCACCGGAAAATGTGCTTTCAGGCTTTGTTTAAAAAGTGTAAAATCAGGCTTTACCAACCGATTTTTGGATACGCGCGCATTGTATATAAAAGATGCGGCAAGACCCACCAACCAACCGTAAATCAAACCATTTTCTAATTTCAACCAATAAAATAAAGCTTGGGAAGCAACCGAAAAAACAGAAGCAACCACAAAAGCGACAGACATTTGTTTGAATAGTTGGAACTTTGTAAAAAGTGCATTTTGGGTACTGTTCCAAGCTGTCAACACCGCACCCGCGCCACAAAGCAAGAGGATGAAAACAGTCAGGTCAATCCTAAGCAAACCCAAGCTTTTCAGTATACACAGGATACCGATGAGCAAAGCCGTAGCTGCCAATGAAATCCAAATGACCCAACTGAAAAGGTTTCGGATTTCGGTACTTCCTTTTTGGAGAATCATGATATTTTCCAAACGGAAAGAAGCCAATACCGGAAGAATCATCACATAACTCAGGAAAACGTTGTAAATGCCGTAGCTTTCCGGCCCGTAAAAATTGGCCAATACCAAACCGCCGACGCTCATGATAATTTTGGCAATGGAATTTCCGGCCAGCAAAGAAAGTACGCCTTTGAAGTTTTTGGTTCGGAACTGTTGGGTGTTCATTTTCAAGCTTGGCAGATTGTCTAACAAAACTACTAATAATTAAGCTTTGAACCTTGAACTATCCCATTGAAACTTTATACTTTTGCAACTTATGGAAAACATCAGGCACATCTTTTTCGATTTGGACAATACACTTTGGGATTATAGGCGAAACGCAAAAATTATTTTGGCAAAACTTTTTGAGGAATTTCAAATTCAGGAAAAATATGCTTTTAGTTTCAATGAATTTTATCCGTTTTATTACGAAAGCAATGAATCGCTTTGGGCTGATTTACGCGATCAAAAAGTAACCAAAGAAGAGTTAAGGGACCGCCGTTTTCCGGAAGCATTTAGAAATATGGGAATCCCAAATCCTGATTTTGCAATGGATTTTGAGGAACGTTTCGTAAATGAGGTAACGCAGTCCAATTATCTTGTGGAAGGAGCGGAGGAATTACTCGAATATTTACAATACAAATATTCAATTCACATTCTATCAAATGGTTTTGAGGAAGTTACCCATCGAAAAATTGAAAACAGCATCATCAGGAATTATGTAAAAACCATCACGACGGCGGAAAGTGCCGGTGTCCCCAAACCGGATCCGATTGCTTTTCAAACAGCATTAAATAATGCCGGCGTAGAAAAGGAAAATTCTCTTTACATCGGCGATGACTGGATTGCCGATATGGTGGGCGCATCAAGGTTTGGGATGAAAGCGATTTTCTTCAATCCACTGAATGAAAACCACCTTTGGATTGAAGAGGTTCCGGTGGTCGAAAAATTAATTGATTTGAAAAATTACTTATAAAAAAATCCCGGGACTTAAATTCCGGGATTTTTTATTTTTATTTGATTGATCACGATTAACTCGCTAAAATCGTCACTACATTATTGCTCATTTCCACCACACCACCGTTCACATCGAACAAATACACGAATTCATTTGCAGGCGATTGAGTCAACTTCCCTGAAACGTTGTCAAAATCTACGGTGGATTTGGAGTGCAGTTTTATTTTTACCGTTCCTTTATCCAATGAGGAAACAATTGCAGCGTGGTTATTCAACAGTTGGAATTCGCCGTCTTTTCCCGGAACCGTCACCGAATCGACTTCACCGTCAAAAATGACGTGTTGGGGGGTTATGATGTTTAATTTCATTTTTTTAATTTTTGGATCAAGATTCTGGTGTTAAGTATCAAGAATTCTTGCTACTAATTACGCATTAACTTCAGCCAACATTTTTTCACCGGCTTCGATTACGTCTTCGATGGTTCCTTTCAAGTTGAATGCGGCTTCCGGATATTGATCTACTTCACCGTCCATAATCATATTGAACCCTTTGATAGTATCTTTGATGTCAACCAAAACGCCCGGGTTACCGGTAAATTGCTCGGCTACGTGGAATGGTTGAGAAAGGAAACGTTGAACCTTTCTCGCCCGGTAAACCACCATTTTATCTTCTTCCGAAAGTTCTTCCATCCCAAGAATCGCAATGATATCCTGAAGTGCTTTGTATCTTTGTAAAATCTCTTTCACTCTTTGTGCGCAACGGTAATGCTCTTCCCCAACGATTTCCGGTGTCAGGATTCTTGAAGTTGATTCCAACGGGTTTACCGCAGGGTAAATACCCAAGGAAGCAATCTTTCTGTCCAATACCGTAGTTGCATCCAAGTGAGCAAAAGTTGTTGCCGGTGCCGGGTCTGTCAAGTCATCCGCAGGTACATAAACTGCCTGAACTGAAGTAATCGAACCTTTTTTGGTAGAAGTAATCCTTTCTTGCATGGAACCCATTTCCGTCGCCAAAGTAGGTTGGTAACCTACCGCAGAAGGCATACGTCCTAAAAGTGCCGAAACCTCAGAACCTGCTTGGGTAAAACGGAAGATGTTATCGATGAAGAAAAGTACGTCACGACCTTGGCCTGAACCGTCACCGTCACGGTAGTATTCAGCCAAAGTCAATCCTGACAAGGCAACACGTGCACGTGCTCCCGGAGGCTCATTCATCTGTCCGAAAACAAATGCAGCTTTGGATTCTTTCATTAATTCTTTGTCAACTTTAGACAAGTCCCATCCGCCTTCTTCCATGGAATGCATAAATTCATCACCGTATTTGATGATGCCTGCTTCCAACATCTCACGAAGCAAATCGTTTCCTTCCCGGGTTCTTTCACCTACTCCGGCAAATACGGACAAACCTCCGTGGCCTTTTGCAATATTGTTAATCAACTCCTGAATCAATACGGTTTTACCTACACCCGCACCTCCGAACAATCCGATTTTACCTCCTTTTGCGTAAGGCTCAATCAGGTCGATGACTTTGATACCGGTAAATAAAACTTCTGATGAAGTGGATAGGTCTTCGAATTTTGGAGCGGAACGGTGAATCGGCAAACCGTCAGTTTTGTCGATGTTCCCCAACCCGTCAATGGCATCCCCAACCACATTAAATACACGCCCGTTGACTGCTTCACCGATTGGCATGGTGATGGCGCCGCCCATTTCGACCACTTCCTGGCCTCTTTGCAATCCATCGGTACTGTCCATCGCGATACAACGCACGGTATCTTCACCGATATGCTGCTCCACTTCCAGAATCAATGATTCTTTTCCTTCTCGTGGGATGGCCAATGCGTCATAGATTTGGGGAAGACTTTCTGCGTTTTCAAACACAACGTCGATTACAGGTCCGATGATTTGTGCAATTTTGCCTTTATGGTTTGCCATTATTGTAAGATTAAGTGTTTTTAAATTTGGCGCAAAGATAAGTTAATCAACCGATTCAAGCCTCATGAATAATAAGATTTTTATCAGTATTTTCCATTTCGAATTCTTTTCAAAAATTGGATGGTAGTTCACAAGCACTTACCTTTGCCCACCATGGATATTTTTCATTCGATAGCAACATTCAAAAATAGTAAAAAACCGGTTCTGACGCTCGGCATGTTCGATGGAGTTCACATTGGCCATCAGGAAATTATCAAAAATTTGAATCAAATCGCGGGCGAGATCGGCGGAGAAAGCACGCTGCTGACGTTTGAGCCTCACCCCAGAGTCGTTTTGGGAAAAGAGGTGGATGATTTACAACTTTTGACCACCTTGGAAGAAAAAATCGAATTACTCGAAATTGCGGGTTTAAAAAACCTTATCATCCATCCGTTTACAAAAGATTTCTCCCGGTTAGACGCAACAGAATTTGTATCGAAAAAACTTTGCAATGAAATCGGTATCCATACTCTGGTCGTGGGCTATGACCATCATTTCGGGAAAAACCGTTCGGGGAATTTCCAACAACTTCAAACGCTTTCCGAAAGGCTGGGTTTCCACCTCATTCAAGTCGAAGAAGTGAAAAATGACGGCCTGCACATCAGTTCCACACAAATCAGAAATGCATTGTGGGCCGGAAATCCAAAATTCGCAAAAAAGGGCTTGGGACGGCATTATTCCTTGTCTGGAAAAGTGATTCATGGTGATAAGCTTGGGCGAACGCTCGGTTTTCCGACTGCGAACCTGGAAATGCCATTCTATAAACTCATTCCCAAAGACGGGGTTTATGTGGTGAAAGTTAACCTTAAAAATCAATCCTACAAAGGTTTGCTCAGTATCGGAACAAGGCCTACCGTAACGAAATCCGACGAAAAAAGGGTGGAGGTTTTTATATTGGATTTTGACCAAGAAATTTACGGCGAGACTTTGAAATTAGATGTGATTGAATTCATCCGAAACGACCAAAAATTCGATTCTTTAACTGAATTAATTGCGCAAATGAATCAAGATAAATTATTTGCGGAAAGTTATTCAATTTGATTTCAATTCTTATATTTGGAATTATAAACAATAATCTATTAAACTTATGACTATGATTGACTGGTACAAAAAAGTCGTTTTTGAAAATTATGCAAATTTTCGAGGAAGGGCAAGAAGGAGCGAATATTGGTATTTTACTTTGTGCAATGGTATTATTTCTTTGGTTCTCTATATTCCTTTTCTTGTATTCGGAGGTTTATCACAAACCAATGAGCCCGGTATGTTTTTTTGGTTATTTTATGGAATCTTGATGCTTTATAGCTTTGCTATTCTTATTCCAAGCTTAGCTGTTGCGGTACGTCGTTTACACGATATTGGGAAAAGCGGGTGGTATTATTTAGTAGGAATCATTCCAATTGTAGGCCCAATTCTTTTATTGGTTTGGTTTTTTACCGAAGGAGAAGGACGTACCAATCAATGGGGGCCAGATCCAAAAGATATTTTTGGGAACATCCACGAAATTGGTAGCTCGCAGGTTTAAAATAAAAATCAGACTTAAGTTGGTTTAACTTTTGTAATCCATAAATTATAAATTTCAACAATGGATTTCAGGAAAATTACATCGACAGTTCTATTTGGTTTTTTAATCATCTCTTGTTCCGACAAAAAAGAAGAAACTATCAACAGTAATCCATTGACAACCCATGATAGTGGGGATGAGGAGGATGCTTTGGAGACAGTTAGTTTCGAAGAAAATGCCACGATGAAAAATTGGCTGACCTTTTACCAAAAAGACAATCCGGAATTAGACATGGGTAGTTTTGAAATGCAGCAAACCGAAAAACTGGAAATGATGCAGGGAAGTGTGAAAGGAGTTTTTGACCCGGAATTTGACTCGGTTTACGAACCTTTTCTGGTCTACAATCCTTCCAAAACCATGTACATTGACCTTGATAGTTACCATTGGTCTCCGGACAAAGACGGCAAGCCGATGTTTGAGGCGGCTCAAGAGGTGAACTTGGTCAATTTAAAAGATAAAACCGTGCAAAGAATCGGTTTTTACGGCCCTTCGCACCGAGCGGAAGATGCTTTTTGGATGACCGATTCCGTGTTTGTGATTTTGGAAAACAACGATGAACACCAAATGGGGTTTCAGTTGTATAATCTGATGGAAAACACCGTTTCGAATTATAACACCACCCAAACCTTGAAATCGGTTTCAAATGCCTATTTTGAAACGAGGCTCAACCAAAAGGGTGTGGAGGTTTCTGATTGAACAATCCCAATTTTATAGGAGTGCTTTAATTTATTTTTTCAAAACTTTTTCAAACTGAACCCTTCCATTTTCCAATTCAATTTTCAGGAAATAAATGCCGTTAGGCAATCGGTTTAAATTGATTTGATTCCCATTCAGGTTCTTTTGAATAATTTTTCCTTCGGCTGAAAAGAGTTGGACGGATTTGATTTCTTTTTCAGATTGAATCCTTATAAAATCCTTTGTGGGATTGGGGAAGATTGCAATTTCCTCTTTCCCGTCCACCTCAGAAACGGACAACATCAGGTTGTAGGCCTGTTCAAAATCCGGGATTCCAAATCCGATTTGATCGGTTGGATTGGTGAAATGGTCAGCCGAAGCCCTTACTTTTTGCCGCACGACAATTGGATGCACTTCGGGAAAGGCCTGGATAAAACAAGCCATTGCACCTGCCATAATCGGCGATGAAAAAGATGTTCCGCTCGCGGTATCGATATTTCCGCTTGGGCGTATAATATAGGCTGCGGAGCCTCTCGCAGAAACATCGGGCTTGATGCGCCCATCAGAAGTCGGGCCGTAAGATGAAAAACCGGAAGAATTTCCCTCACTGTTTACTGAACCAATCGTAAACACATCGACACCATCGGCCGGAGCGGTGATGTAATACCATTCGCTTCCGCCGGAATTCCCCGCGGAATTTACCACCATCATTCCCTTTTCGGCAGCAATTTGGGCACCGCGGGTGATGAATGCGGTTTGTCCGTCCATGTGTTCATACGTATAATTGTACCGGGCATCATCGAATTCATTGTATCCCAAAGAAGTATTCAGTACATCGACACCGATGCTGTCGGCTCTTTCGGCAGCGGCAATCCACCAGACTTCTTCCTGGGGAATCTCCTCTTCCGATTTTTCGGTGATGAAAAGGTAATAATCCGCATCGATTGCGGTTCCTACGTATTGGTTTTCAACATAACCACCCATCGTGGAAAGCACCATCGTTCCATGGTTCCCGCGGGTGTAGAAAAATGAATCATCGTCCACAAAATTATATCCCCCTTGAATTTTTCCATTGTTTCTTAAATATGCAAAACCTTCTGCGGTATCTACTCCGGGAAAACCGGCATCCAATACTGCGATGGTAATTCCATCCCCGGTGAAGCCTAAATTATGTAGGTAATCCAAATTAAGTTGGGTGATTTGTTCCTCGGTTGTGCCATAGTTAAAATCTTCTTCTTCCACCGTGAATTTATCTTCCAATTGGACATTTACTTTGGGCGCACCGGGATTTTTGACAAATGTTTCCACTTCCTGTACAAAGGATAGATTTTCCACTTGAGTGATTTGGTTTTCGCTTAATTCAGCAAAAATCCCATTGAACCATTTGGAAACCAAAACCGGTTGGATCCCCAAATCCACTATTTGATTCACATAGCTTTGTTCTACGGGAACATCCTGGAGATTCAGTTCAATGTCGTATTTGACTCTTCGGTCCAAAGCTTTTTGAGAAAGCATTAAAGTCGGGTTGGCAAAGTAAGTATCGGCGGAAGGCTTGTCGGTGAATTTTATCAGCAAAAATTCTTGGGCGGAAAGCGCGGAAGCGGCCAGCACCAGCCAAAGCATAAATATTTTTTTCATGATGTGTTAATTATGAGTGTGCAAGTTAATTATATTTCGATTTTAATTTCGTTAAAAATAAAAAAATCCCGATTGATTCGGGATTCTCTAAGTTTAATTTCCATTATTTTAAATCACTCCTTGGGCCAGCATGGCATCAGCGACTTTGACGAACCCTGCAATGTTTGCCCCTTTCACATAATCCACATATCCATCTTCATCTTTCCCGTAGCGGACGCAGGAATCATGTATATCAGTCATGATTTTGATGAGGATTCGGTCTACTTCATCTGCTGACCATTCGATTCTCAATGAATTCTGGGACATTTCCAATCCTGACGTGGCTACGCCTCCGGCGTTGGAAGCTTTGCCCGGAGAAAATAAAATCTTATTTTTATGGAACCACTCCATCGCTTCAGGTGTTGTGGGCATATTGGCGCCTTCCACGACGCAGAGGACCCCGTTTTCAACCAAGGTTTTCGCATCTTGTAAATTCAGTTCATTTTGGGTTGCACAAGGCATGGCAATGTCCACCTTTTGCATCCAGGGACTTTTTCCTTTGAAGAAAGGAACCCCGTATTTGTCTGCATACGGTTTAACCACATCATTGTTGGTGGCTCTTAGTTCCAGCATATAATCAATTTTTTCACCGGAAATCCCGTCTTCGTCATAAATATGGCCGTCCGGGCCGGAAAGCGTAACGACTTTTGCACCGAGTTCACTTGCTTTGGTGACGGCTCCCCAAGCTACATTCCCGAAACCTGAAACCGCAATTCTTTTTCCTTTTATTTCTTCCCCTTTCGTGGCCAACATTGCTTTGAGAAAATATACTGCCCCATAGCCGGTGGCTTGCGGACGTAAAAGAGAGCCACCCCAAGACATTCCTTTTCCGGTAATTACGCCCGTAAATTCACTTTTCAGTTTTTTATACATCCCGAACATAAAGCCGATTTCCAACGCACCTACGCCAATGTCACCCGCCGGGACATCGGTGTTGGGCCCGATATGTCGATAGAGTTCTGTCATAAATGCGTGGCAAAACCGCATGATTTCTCTTTCCGATTTTCCTCGTGGATCGAAATCGGAACCTCCTTTTGCGCCACCCATAGGAAGGGTTGTCAACGCATTTTTAAAAGTCTGTTCAAAAGCTAGGAATTTTAGGATACTTAAATTAACGCTTGGATGAAAACGCAATCCGCCTTTGAAAGGGCCGATTGCCGAATTCATTTGAATTCTATATCCTCGGTTTACCTGAATTTCTCCACTGTCGTCCACCCAAGCAACCCGGAATGAGATTGTCCTTTCGGGTTCGGTCATTCTCAGCAAAAGGTTTTTTCCGTAGTATATATCTCTTTCTACAATATAAGGAAGGATGGTTTCGGCAACTTCCCTCACGGCTTGTAAAAATTCCGGCTCGTGTGGGTTTTTACTTTCCACTTCTGCCATAAAATCATGAATGATTTTCTCCATCTTTTTTTGTTTGGTTTGGACAAATTTATATTATTCAACTGAAAAATGAGGTAGTTTTTTTTATTGAAATTCTATTTTATTTCAAAAAATTTTCCCGGCAGCGGCTTCACTATACCTTTCAATTCCAGGCTCAACAAAAGCCCGTTGAGTTTGAAGGTAGGAATGCCGGACGAAATAGCCAATTGGTCTATTTGTTGTTTGCCGTACTTTGATAAAGTTTCATATATCATTTTTTCCTCTGCTTCCAAGTGGATAAATAATTCTTTCTGAATCGGTTTTGATTCAGGTTTTGATTTCAAATTAAAATAATCCAATAAATCGTCCGCTGAGCGAATCATACACGCCTGATTGTTATGAATTAATGCGTTACACCCCAAGCTATATTTGTCTTCTATCCGTCCCGGAAGGGCAAAAACCTCGCGGTTATAAGCGTTTGCATATTGGGCAGTCGCCAAAGCACCGCCTTTTTTATCGGATTCTACAACGATTACCGCATCACAAATCCCTGCGATAATCCGGTTCCGGAGTACAAAGTTTATGGGTTCCGGATTGTGGAACGAAGAATATTCGCTCACCAAAGCACCTTTTTGCTGCAAATCCCTCGCTTCTTTTTGATGGGCGGCCGGTGCAACTTTATGGAGCCCGTGAGCCAAAACGGCAATATTGGGCACACCGTTTCGGTTGGACGCTTTGTGCGCTTCGATGTCGCAGCCGTAAGCAAGCCCGCTGACAATCGTCATTTGATGGTTTACCAATCCCTGAACGAGGTTATCGATAAAGTTCTTTCCATAAACTGTCATCTTCCGCGTACCTACAATGGCTATATACAGTTGCGAATTGAATTCATGGTTCCCTTTTTTGAAAAGAACAAGGGGTGAATCTATGCAGTTTTTTAATTTTTCAGGATAGGATTCGGAGGAATGCAGCAGCACTTCGATATTGTTTTTTTCACAAAACTCCAATTCCTTTTGGGCCAAATCCAAACAGGCTGAACTTCGTAAGTATGTCAGTATATCCTTTCTTCCCCTAAAAATTTCATCCTGTTCCTTCTTGGACAAACTCCAAATGGATTTCGCATCGGCCAATGCAAGGAGTTTCCGTTGGTTGACCGGCCCAACCTTGGGTATATAAGTCAAAGCAAGCGTGTAAATTGCATCGGGATTCATAAAACCGAATTTATGAAAAAAAGTTTATTAACAATTTATTTACTATATGAAATAACTGAAGAATAAATTCTTACTTTTGAAATATGAATTTGGAATCACATATCTCAACCTTATTGTACAGCCAAGATTGTGTCATAGTTCCGGGATTCGGTGCTTTTTTGGCTCAGAAAAACCCATCCACTTTAAAGAATGGGACAATTAATCCGCCTTCTAAAAATTTAGGCTTTAATGTGAATTTACAAAAAAGCGACGGATTATTGATTCAAACTCTTGCAGGGCACCATCATTTGAGTTTTGAAGAAGCCCAAAGTGAGGTAGAAACCCAAGTCAATTTCTGGAAAAACCATTTGGAAACAAATGAATCACTCACGCTGAACCATTTGGGGCGTTTAACAAAGGATGCAGCAGGAAACTTGGAATTCCATGCCGACAACAAGAATTACCTTTTGGATTCATTCGGGTTGGAAAGCATCCGGGCGAAACACATCATGCACCCGGTTCAACAATCTCATTCATCAGCGGGTTGGTGGAAAGTTGCGGCTGTGATTCCGATTTTGATTGGAGGTTATTTGTACTTCGGCAAACCACAACCGGTAGCCGATTTTGTAAATGAACAATGGAGCGGATTTGTTGCGCCCATTGTTCAATCTCAAGACGTCGTGAGCGAAATTCCTACAGCATCGGTGGAAGTGATGGAACCGATTGTAACTGAATCTTTGGTGATGGAAACTCCAGCGCATGATTACCAAGTGATAGCCGGCGCGTTCCGCGTTCAATCTGAGGCGGAAATCTTGGAGCAAAAACTACGAGACCAAGGTTTTGAAAAAGCCCAATTCACCCAAAAAAAAGGAAATTATTTTTATGTTGCCTTTGAAACATTTCAGACAAAAGACCAAGCATTGGAATACAGAAAATCCGTGTTGGACAAATTCCCTGAAACATGGGTACTTTCATTGAAAGATTAATATTCTAAATTATATTTGAAAAATTTAAAAGACCTTTGCATCGTAAAGGTCTTTTTTATGAATTCAAAAATCAAAACCCCGTCTGATTCTGCTGCTGTCTTAACCAATTTGGTACTGCCGAGTGAAACCAATATGCTCAACAATATGTTTGGCGGAGAACTTTTGGCGCGTATGGACAGGATTTCATCGATTGCGGCGAGACGGCATTCAGAAAGCTATCAGGTCGTGACTGCCAGTGTGAACCATGTTTCGTTCAATCAGTCCATTCCGGTAGGAAGCATCGTGAAGCTGGAAGCGAAAGTTACGCGTGCATTCAAAAGTTCGATGGAAATATATGTGGACGTTTGGATTGATGACCCGGAGAAACAAGAATTGAGCAAAACCAATAACGGGATTTATACTTTTGTTGCAGTGGATAAAAACAATAAACCGGTTCAGGTTCCGCAGATTAAACCGGAAACAGAAGAAGAAACAGAACGGTACGAAGCTGCGCTTCGCCGAAAACAACTCAGTTTGATTTTAGCCGGAAAAATGGATCCGAAGGATGCACATGAACTGAAAGCGATTTTCTTTTAACGCTTTGATTGAAAAAAATCTAAGATTATTTTCGAACATTTTTCGTCCAAGATCCCAAACTGAACTTCGGTTTTTGGATGAAGTTTAATTCCGTTATTTACAAAGCCCCTTTTTTCATCCCGTGCCCCGATGACCACCTTCGATATTTGGCTCCAATAAAGTGCGCCGGCACACATCACACAAGGTTCGAGCGTTACATACAGGGTGCAGTTTTGTAAATATTTTCCTCCCAAGTAATTCGCAGCGGAAGTGATGGCCTGCATTTCGGCATGGGCAGTAACATCGGTCAAGGTTTCGGTCAAGTTGTGGCCTTTGGCAATAATTTTATTGTTCGAAACAATCACCGCGCCAATCGGAACTTCCTCTTTTTCGAAAGCACTATAAGCTTCATCCAAAGCTTTGCGCATAAAATATTTGTCTGAAAAAACCTCGTCCATCAGGGGTGTAAATTAAAATTTAAGGAACTAATTTTGCGCCTTTTAAACGGGCATATTGACGGATGTATTTGACAAATTTGTCACGGGTATTTGCTCTATTGTGGATGTAGAAGTAAATCAAATCATTGCCTTTTCCCTGAATGTAAAGGTTGGTTATACCTTTGTCCGATGCGACATAAACGTTGATTACCTCACTCCATTTAATACGAACTACAGAATTTCCTTTGTCACAAACCCATTCAATGTATTCTTTGAAAATATCCAAATTTCCGGAACAAAGTATGTCGATTGTATGGCCATCAAACCATTCCTTTATTTTTGACTCAGAGGGTTTTCGAAATTTCTCGATAACACCTAAAAAATTCCTCATTGGGTAGTTTTTTATTCATTTAACAGAGAGAATCTTGGGTTTAGGAAGACAAATATAATAAAATTTAGGTGATTAGGTTATTATGAAATTGTTAGTTAAAAGATTACAGATATTAAATAAAAAAGCCTCCGGAATCCGAAGGCTTAAAATTGATTGAGTGAAATTTCTTATTCTTCACCGGCTGTATCAGTTGCGGGAGCTTCACCTGTAGCTTCTTCGGCAGCTTCTTCTTCGTCATCGTCTGCAATCGCCGTTCTGGAAGTTCGGATTGCAACAATTACCGCATTGTCCGGATGAAGAATAGTAAAATCTTCATTGCGAATTGATTCCACGTATTTTTTGTGTCCGATACGCATGGATGTAATGTCGATTAGGATTTCGTCCGGTAAATTGGCCGGAATCGCTCTTACTTTCAGTTTCCGCATATTGAACCGTAAAACACCACCGTTTACCACACCGCGTGCGCGCCCGGTAAGGCGAACCGGAATTTCGATTGCCACCGCTTTGTCATCTTGAAGTTCAAAAAAATCAGCATGGATGATTTTGTCTGTTACAGGATGAAATTGAATGTCCTGCAAAATTGCATGTACTTTGGTTCCGTCTGATAATTCCAATTTTACAGTGTGTGCTTCGGGGGTATAAACCAGATTTTTGAAGCTTTTCTCGTCTGTTGAGAAATGCAAAGGTTCATTTCCACCATAAACAACACAAGGTACTTGGTCAGCATTACGTAAGGCACGCGTTGAAGTCTTGCCCACGCTTTCTCTTTTTACACCTTGAATTGTAATAGATTTCATTTGTTTGTTGTTTGTTTGTTATTAATTGTATAATTCGATGCCCAAGATAGTTTTGTCTGAATTAAAATCCTGCTACAACGGGCATTTTATCAAAATATGTATAAATTAAAATTAAATAATAAATTTCGAACTAATTGATTTTCTGTCATGTACCATATGCATAACATCAGCAAAAAGTGGGGCGCAAGATAATACTTTTATTTTAGAACCCGTATAATTTTTTAATGGAATACTGTTTGTCACCGCGACTTCTACCAATGGTGAGTTTTCAATCCGCTCATATGCATCTCCCGAAAGTACCGGATGGGTAGCGATGGCCCGTACACTTTTGGCACCCTTTTCCATGATAAGTTCGGCCGCTTTGGTAAGGGTTCCGGCCGTGTCTATCATGTCGTCCAACAAAATTACGTTTTTGCCATCCACTTCACCTATCAACAACATATTCTCAACTTGATTGGCTACTTTTCTTTCTTTGTGGCAAATAACAATGTCCGCGTTCAGGTATTTTGAATAATTATTAGCCCTTTTGGCTCCGCCCATATCGGGAGAAGCAATTGTTAAATCACTCAAATTCAAATTTTTGATGTAATCAATAAAAATGGTGGATGCATATAAGTGGTCCACAGGGATTTCAAAAAACCCTTGGATTTGATCTGCGTGTAAATCCATAGTCATTACCCTTGTGGCTCCAGCTGCGGCAATCATTTTTGCGACTAATTTGGCACCGATGGGAACACGAGGCGCATCCTTGCGGTCTTGACGGGCATATCCGTAATAAGGGATAACGGCCGTAATCTTATCGGCAGAAGCCCTTTTGGCGGCGTCACACATCAATAATAATTCCATCAAGTTTTCACTGGGTTGGAATGTAGAACCGATGATGAATACCCGTGCTCCGCGAACAGATTCCTCAAATGCAGGCTGAAATTCCCCATCACTAAAGTCTACAATTTTTAACTTTCCCAATTTCTCACCATAACAATCGGCTATTTCAGCAGCCAATGTGTGACTTCCTCTGGTAGAGAACAATAAAGCAACCTGATGCATAAAATGTTTTTGACAAAAGTAAGGATATTCCACGCAACCACTCAAGTAATCGGAGGTTTTTTGGCATTACTTTTGTTAAAATATTTCTGGATTTCAGACATGATAAACCCATGAATGAATTATTTACAATAAAAAACACACTTAAAATATTGTTAAATTCAGTTTTGTTCATACATTTGTATCAGAAAATAAAGAGTTTAGAGTATTAATCTAATAAATAATTTATGAAAAAGTTCTTTTTACCGATTGCAATTCTGGCAATGGCTTTTCACAGTCAAGCACAAGAAACGCAAGAAGAAATCGTAGAAATGGAGAACACTCGCCCCTACTATAAGGCTTCCAACTACGATAAATGGTCAGCAGAGTTAAACGTAGGTGGGAACAATGCTATTTACAATTGGAGTGGTGGTTACTACGACCGAAAGTTTTTAAATCTCTGGCATGCTGATTTAGGGATTCGTTACATGTTCAACACTAAATTCGGTTTAAAGGCCGACGCAGGGTTTGATCAACTCAAAAACCATGACGATAGCAAAGAATTTGAAAGCCGTCAATGGAGGTTCAGTTTACAAGGTGTTTTGAACCTTGGCCGTATCTTAAGTTTTGAAGACTGGACAAAGTCTTTGAGTTTGCTTTTTCATGCAGGACCCGGTTATGCCATCTTCCAAAACGACAATTTGGCTGAAGACGACGGCATGTTGAATGTAATGGGAGGTCTTACCTTACAATATAGAATCAGCGACCGTTTGGCACTCACCGGAGACATTACCGGAATGAACAATTTCGGAATGCAATCCACTTGGAACGGTTTATCAAGAGATGAAAGTTATTTGACGGTCACCACTGTTATTCCTTCGCAAACCGTAAACGGTCAGGTGATTCCCGGACAAACCATTACTTCACAGGTAGCGAACCCGGCTAACCAATATTTAAAGCACCTGAACCCATTATTAAATGCTTCCTTAGGTTTAACCTATTATTTCGGAAACAAGGAACATGCTGACTGGTATTTAGAAGAAGATTTAGCACACAGAGTGGATAATATCGAAGAAATGTTGATGGATGATGATGGTGACGGTGTGCCAAACTACTTGGATCAAGAACCGGACTCAGCTCCCGATGCAGTAGTGGATACCAAAGGTAGAACCATCGACTCTAACGGCAATGGTGTTCCTGATGTGATTGAACAATACATTGCTGACAACTACCCAGGAGCAGGTACTTCCGGTGTGTTGAGCGATTCAAACATATTGAGACAATTAATTGATAGCGGAATCATTAATGTATATTTCGACTATGACAAATCAGATCCTTTTGATGCTTCTATCGGCGGTGTAGATTTCGTAGTTGAATACTTGAAAATGAACCCGAATGCAAGTGTAGATGTCATGGGATATGCAGATCCGGTAGGTGGAAGTGCTTATAATCAAGCCTTGTCTCAAAGAAGAGCAGACGCGGTAAAACAAATCTTAATTGGCAAAGGAATCAATGCTTCCCGAATCAATGCTAAAGGACAGGGTGTTGACGGAGACTTCCAAGGTAGTGCCGTTTCAGCTCACCAATTAGCTCGTAGAGTAATCTTTAAGATTAAATAAATTTTTTATAAGATAATTAGATAAAGAAAGCGACCATAGAGTCGCTTTCTTATTTTTTATAATTCCGCACAACCCATGAAAACCTTTCAATTCTTCTTATTAATTCTATTGTCTAATCCTTCTTACTCCCAATTCCAAAGAGGGTTTGAAGAAGCTGAAATATATTTCAGAAACAATCAATCCATAAAAGGTTTCATTTATGATGATTTTGCACAAAATGATTTTTATGGGAAATCAGATTTCAAACAAACTGGGTCAGTAAGCGGAAATAGTTCAATAGGCGCCTATCCGAGCATCGTTTCATTCCAGACAATTATTAAAACGATTTACTTCAAACAGCATGAAACAGATGGCCAACAAACCGGATACCCAGCTGACAGCATTGATTTCATAACCGTCTCCAGAAGTGACGAAATCCAAAAATATAAAACGATGAAAGTCATCAGGGCAGACCTAAAGAGTCAACCTTTAAAGTTTGATACATTGAACCGTTTGATTTGGCTCCCCGTTCGGAAAGAAGGAAAAATAAATATGTATGGATACTATAGCTGGGCACTAAAAAAATCGAACGGTTGGGCAGAAGTTTATTTTCAAAGAGAAGGAGAAGAATACGCAGTCAATCCGATTCAAAGTCATAAATTGAATGTGAACGCCCAAAGACATGGAATCAGAGCTTCGTTGCTTAAAATTTTCAACGACTGTCCGAAATTCGAAGAAAACATAGAAACTATTATTGATACATATTTACAAGATTTTCATGAAGCAAGAAAACTCACGAATGAAGAAAAAAATAAAATCAAACAGCAACGTAAAGAACTACGCGACATAACAGAGGTCGAAATAAGGGAGCAAAATTCTTACGTGCCTTATGAAAATATCCTCAATAAATATTATGAGTATTGCGGACAATAAAAAATCCGGGACAAAACCCGGATCTTCATCATGTTTAAATAAACTACTTCGCTTTCTTAGCGATTAATTTAGCAAGTGATTTTCCGGTTTTCGCATAACCTTCTGCAATCCGGTCATTGTTGTTTGCTACCCCCATATAACTATCTCCGGGCGCATCTTTGCTGTTGATTACCAATAATACGTTACCGGGATTTGCTGTTTCAACAAACTTCAGGCTGGTACTTACTTTTGCCGGCTGTTTCATAACTCCGGCAAACCATCCCGGATAAATCCAGGTCGTTTCAACAATCAACGTATATTTCGCATCCGAATCTTTGGAAGCGGAGATTTTCATATTCTTGTTCATGGAAGAAATAAACTTATCTATAAAAGAATTGGCTTTCGAAGACTCCCAATCAGCTAACCATTTATCGGCTTCGGCCTTTCCTTTTTCATCTCCGATTTCCTTTGTTCTTTTGGCGATGTATTCTTCCTCGCTCATTTTTTCGTTGTAAAAAGTCGTTTTGTCAAAATCAAAAACAACTTTTAGTTCCGTTTGTCCTTTTAAAAAGTTAAAGTCCCCTGACTCAACTTTCAGTTTCTGAGCGGAAACAGTCGCTACAAACGCAACCATGACCACTAAAAATAGTTTTAGTTTCATAATAATTAAATTTTAGTTTATTGAACTCTCTTATCTACAAATGTGATATTTTTTCTTGAATTTTCTGGAAATTTGATTCTAATTATTTCTTGCTCCGAAACAAAAATTATTTTGGGGCTGACCCGGATTTTGGAACGAAAACGATCCTTGATTTTATCATGCAATTCCTCCGATTCAACTCGCGAGAAGATTTTTACATGAATTTCATCTTCATTGATTTCATTTGAAAAAACCTCAATCACATGGTGTTCCACTTCGGCAAAATCATTCAACAAATCCAACAAGGAAGGTGGATAAAGGCTTGTCCCTTTGTATTTTATCATTTGTTGCCTCCGTCCTATTAACGGCCCGATTCGCATCGTATTCCGCCCGCAACTACAACCTGATGTATGTGGTTTCAGAATATCACCGGTTTTGTAACGCAAAAGCGGCATCGCCTCCACCCCTAACGTCGTAATGGTCAATTCACCAGCTTCCCCATTTTTGACCGGAAGGTTATTTTCATCTAAAAATTCTGCAATAATCAATTCCGGATGTAAATGCCCGCCTATTCTCGCACCGCATTCCGTAAAGGCTGTTGCCATTTCCGTTGAAGCATAAGTCGAGAAAAGTTGAACGTCCCACCTTTCCCGAATTCTTTTCGCCAAAGTGTTTTCCGTAAAATCTTGGGTTCTCAGTGGCTCTCCGATACAAATGACTTTGCGGACGCTTGAATTCCGATAATCAATCCCGTTTTCTTCCGCATATTCCATCATTTTCAATAAAAAAGACGGTACACAAATCAAGGTATCAGGATTGATTTTTTTAATGGTATCCCATTGCAATTCAGGCACACCGGAACCGACCCTAACAATTCCTACACCGGCTTTACGGGCACCGAGAAAATAAGCCAATCCGGCCATGAAGCGCCTGTCGAGAGTAGTAGTCAATTGAATGATGCTGTCATCGGTTAAGCCGGCACATTGGTAAGAAAGTTCTTCATTATAGGCCAGACGTTCCAAATCCTTATCGGAAAGCGCAATCCAAACCGGATCACCGGAAGTTCCTGACGTAGTAACAAAATCCGCAATACGGTTTCTTTCTATACACAAAAAATCATCGTTAAAGTGCTGTAGATCATCCTTTGTGGTAACGGGAATATGTTTTAAATCTTCTAATTTCCGGATTTGTGAAATTTCGATTTGGTGTTTTTGAAACAGCCGTGCATAGTAAGGTGAATTCGCGTTCAGATAAACCAATTGCTTCTTCAATAAATCTTCCTGAAAGGATTTGATTGCTTCCGGGCTTTTTGTTTCTATATCGGGAATAGGAATCATTTTAATTTTCTTTCAGATTTACGGATTCGTTTCTGAACCAATTCTTTATCAGGCAATGTAGTGATTTCTTTGGTAAGTGCAATTTGATAAAACAAAATGGCATTTCGATAATCTTTTTGGTGAAAATAATATTCGCCCGCCACAAAATATCCTTTCCAGAATTCGGGATTCAACTCCACAAAAGATTCGATTTCAGCATCTGAAATGGCTTCTCCGGATTGGATTTTAGCGGAAATTTCATCCATCTTTTTTCTAAAAAGACGGTAGTTTTCAAATTCCTGAGAAAGTAGAAATTCATCCTCCGGAATAGATAATGAATCAATTGAAACCGTAACATTCCATTCATTTAATTTAGAATTCTCAAAAACTTCGTCCAAATCATAAGCGACAAATTCTCCCAATTGATAAGGATTTGCCGAAACCCACATCAACTTTTCCGCTGGTTTGAAAATAACGGCATGGTGCGCCAACAGCTGGTTGATGGCTTTTTCATTCCCGTAGCCGATTTCCAAATCATCCAAACCTTCTTTATTCCGCAGAAATTCTGCCGCAATTTCCGGTGTGATTTTCGGATGCGTTTCAAAGAGTTCATTAACCCGTTCAAAACGATATTGGGAATGCGATTCTTCCATGGTTTTCAGGTTCTTTTTATCGGAAAAATAAGCCTCACTTTGAAAATGATTGGAACAAACCAATAAATCAGAAGAACTATCGAGTTGGTACACCCCGAATTTTTGAGGCGAAACTTCAATCAAAACAGCATTTTTGTCTTGCGCGCTTCCAATCATCATCGACTCCGAAACAAAAACTTCCCTTTTCTTTGAAATTTCAATGGCTTCTTCAATATTGGATGCATATTGTAAGATTTCTCTCGTCAAAAGTGAAATCGGGGTTTTGGCTTTCAGCGGAATGGAAGATTTCCCAGCGTTGATAGTTACCGTAAGACCCTTTTCATTCATCCCGGAAACTGCGCCGACCATTCCCGGCCAAGTGACAATTGCGTGTTTATATCCATTTTCCGGATTGAAAAATGCAACCAGTTTTTCTTGGGCAAACTCTTCACCGACATAAAAATCAAAATTCCTCCCGATGAGCATTTCGCCGTCGTCGGTATGTTTTCCCCAAGCCGCAAATGAAGTACAACCGACCATCGCCAAGTCTTGTAGGGCATGGCCAATGTCATGGGCGGCATGGAAATACAGCGTCCGCCAATAAGGTTCCGCTATAAAATTAAATTCGTCGGAAGAATAACGCGACAATCCATAAATCTCGATTTTGTACTCTTCCGGAATATGGTCGCTTAATTCCCGGTTGAAGTATTTTAAAAAGTTTTGGAGGATTTTTTGGTAAAATTCAGATGGAACCAATTCCTTAATTTTTGAAACAAAAGCTTTTTCTTGTTTATAAATTAATTCTTGCGTAAGCAAACCGTTTGAAACCCCGAGCTCCAGAGGATTCCCTTCCACATACAACTCCCAAATCCCTTGGCGGTTCTTCAATAAATAATTACTTCCGGCCCGGTAATGGTTTTCCGACAGGGTTTCTCTTTCGGGCAGAATGAGGGAATATTGCTCATACGACGGCAGTTCCTTGGTTCCACTGCAGGAAAATAAAAGGCCACCTATTCCAATAAAAAGTAATATATATGGTATTTTCAAAACCATCAGGGAAGGGTGTACGCAAGTGCCTGAACAGCTCGGTCATGCTTTGCCACAAACGGGTTTTCCTTATCCCAAACATAACCGGCCAAGACTGAACAGATTTTTCGGCGAATGTCCTCATTGACTTCAGGATGGAAGAAAAGTTTTTGCAGCTCTCCTGAGTACCAACTTTTTACGTAAGACCGAAAAACATTTACTCCATACATTATGTATTCCTCATATTCTTTTTCCCAATCCACCGTTTCGCCTCTCAACTGCCGGGCAACGAGTTTTGCGGACAAAGCCGCGGACTCCGAAGCAAAACAAACGCCCGATGAAAAAACGGGATCCAGGAATTCTGCACTGTTACCGGTTAAAGCAAAGCCGGGGCCATATAATTTCTTAACGGCGGAAGAATAAGCGAGTATCTTTTTGGGTTCAAACAAGAAATCCAATCCGTCAAATCTTTCTCTGTAATAATCAGATTCCCGGATAATATTGCGGAAAGTTTCGGTGTTGTCGCCCGTATCGATGGCTTCCAAATATTCTTTCGGGCAAACAAAGCCCAAAGAGGAACGGTTTTCGGAAAAAGGAATGACCCAAAACCAGTTTTTAAGCGTCAATACATCGAAGGTGATTTGCGTTCCTTCCACGCCTTGCGGCCTTCTTTGATCCTCTAAATGAACGAAAATAGCCGCCATCGGATCCAGCGAACTGGGCGCATCCAAGTTTAAAAGTTTGGGTAAGACCCTTCCATAGCCGCTGCTGTCAATGATGAAATTCGCATGGATTTCTTTTTTCCCATCTTTATTTGAAACCGTTGTGACTGAATTATTGCCGTTGAAAACGACATTTTCGACCGTGGTTTCAAATTCGATTTCTACACCGCGGCTTTCCAGAATATCGGTAAGTGTTTTGTCAAATTCCGCTCTGGGCAATTGCCAAGTCCAGTCCCAGCCTTCAGAAAATTTCTGGCTGAAATCGAAATTACAAACTTCATCTCCTCTTAAGAAACGGGCTCCGAATTTTTTTTCAAAGTTCTTCGCCAAGACTCCTTCAATAAATCCGGCTTCTTCGAAATTCTCCATGCAACGGGGGATTAGACTTTCACCAATCACAAATCGGGGGAACTTTTCCCTTTCAACCACTTTGATTTTGATTCCTTTTTGATGGAGTATAGACGCCGCGACGGCACCCGAAGGTCCCGCACCCATCACGAGCACCTCTACATTTTCAGTTTTCATGTTCTTTTAAGTCTTAATTTGCATTCAAATTTAATAGATATTATTAAATTTGCCACCTCTCTACTGAAAAAGTGAGAATATGACTGAATTAAACGAATCCATTTCGCTGAATGACTTTCAATCTGTTTTATTTGAGGGAGATAAACTAACGTTGTCGAACACTCTTTTGAACCGGGTAAATGAAAGTTTCGATTTCCTGAAAGCTTTTTCGGAGAATAAAATCATCTATGGCGTCAACACAGGGTTCGGGCCGATGGCTCAATACAGAATCAGCGACGAGGACACGATCCAACTTCAGTACAACCTGATTCGCAGCCATTCTACCGGTATGGGTAATGAATTGGACGAAATCTATGTGAAGGCTTCCATTTTAGCACGGATGAATACCCTTTCACTGGGCCATTCAGGAATTCACTTTTCTGCAATTGAGTTGATGAAAGAACTCTTAAACCGCAACATCACGCCGGTAATTTATCAACACGGCGGTGTAGGCGCGAGCGGCGATTTGGTTCAATTGGCCCATTTGGCTTTGGTTTTAATCGGAGAAGGCGAAGTATATCATAATGGTTCAAAAAAACCGACCAAAGAAGTTTTTGAAAAAGAAGGTTTAGCACCTTTGAAAATCCATTTGAGAGAAGGTTTGGCATTGATGAACGGGACTTCCATCATGTCGGGAATCGGGATTGTAAATGTAATTTACGCAGAAAGACTTTTCCAATGGTCGGTTTATTGTTCGGGGCTGATCAATGAAATCATGCGCGCGTATGACGACCACCTTTCTGAAAAATTGAATAATGTGAAAAAACACAGCGGCCAACAAAAAGTCGCTTCGATGATTCGCGATTTTATTTCCGGCAGTAAACTTACCCGTAAAAGAGAAGAACATTTGTACAACGGCAAAAACCAAGAAAGTATTTTCAAGGATAAATTGCAGGAATATTATTCCATCCGTTGCACGCCACAGATTTTGGGCCCTATTTATGAAGCACTTGAAAACGCAAAAAAAATTCTGATTGAAGAAGTTAATTCGGCAAATGACAACCCCATCGTAGATGTAGCTTCCGAAAACGTTTACCACGGCGGAAATTTCCATGGTGATTATGTCGCTTTCGAAATGGATAAATTGAGGATTGGCATCACCAAATTGAGCATTCTGATGGAGCGGCAATTAAATTATTTGTTGAATCCATCGCTGAACGAAGCCCTCCCGGCTTTTGCCAATCTCGGAAAATTGGGACTGAACTTCGGAATGCAAGGCGCGCAATTCACCGCTACTTCCACTACCGCCGAAAACCAAACTCTGGCCACGCCGATGTACACTCACAGCATCCCCAACAACAAAGACAACCAGGATGTGGTAAGCATGGGTGCCAATTCCGCATGGCTGACCAAAAAAGTCATCGACAATTCATTCGAAGTGCTTTCCATCGAAATCCTGACACTGATTCAAGCCATCGATTATTTGGATTGTTACAGCGATTTATCTGCTCAGGGAAAAAACATCTACGACCAAATAAGAAAAATAATCCCTACTTTTAAAGAAGATATCGTGCTGGCTCCTTATTTATCCGAAATAAAAAATTACATCAAAGGAAAAGCACTTTAAATTCTACTTAAACCAATTATTTCTTATGAACAATAAATTTGCTTTAGTTACAGGCGGTTCAAGAGGAATCGGAAAAGAAATCTGCATCAAATTGGCTCAGGAGTTGGGTTACTCTATTTTGATCAATTACCAGTCAAACCAATCCGCAGCTGAAGAAACCCGGCAATCCATTACAGAAAAGGGCGGTTACGTTGAACTCCTCCCATTTGATGTAAATAACAAAGAAGAAGTCGAATCCGCGCTAAATATGTGGAAAGGAACACATCCGGAAGCGGTTATAGAAGTCATTGTAAACAATGCCGGCATCACGCGGGACGGCCTTTTGATGTGGATGGAATATGAAGACTGGGACCAGGTTTTGAATACGACTTTAAACGGATTTTTCAATGTAACGCGAACATTGGTTCAAGATTTACTGAAAAATCGTTACGGAAGAATTATCAATATCGCATCCATTTCTGGCTTGAAAGGCACACCGGGACAAGTCAATTATTCCGCCGCAAAAGCGGGACTTATCGGTGCCACCAAAGCACTTGCGCAAGAAATTGCCAAACGGAATATTACCGTAAACGCTGTTGCGCCGGGATTCATCGAAACCGATATGACCCGTGATTTAGATCAATCCGAATTAAAAAAATTAGTACCTTTAAATCGTTTCGGAAAAGCAGAAGAAGTGGCCGACTTGGTTTGTTTCCTCGCTTCCCGAAAAGCATCGTACATCACCGGCGAAACGATTAACATAAACGGCGGGATTTACGCATAAAAAATGTGAACAATGAGGAGAGTAGTTATCACAGGAATGGGAATTTATTCTTCGTTGGGCAAAAATTTGGACGAAGTCAAGGACGCCTTGTATCAGGGAAAATCCGGAATTGTTTTTTCACCTGAACGCAAAGAATTCGGTTATCGGTCAGCACTCACGGGTTTTGTTGAAAAACCTGACTTGACCAACATACTTTCCCGCCGACAAAGAATCAGCATGGCTGAAGAAAGCGAATATGCTTTTCTCGCAACATCGGAAGCACTTCGGAATGCAAGGATTCCCGAAGATTTTTTCGAAAAAAAAGCGGTCGGTTTACTTTATGGAAACGACAGCGTATCACAATCCGTTTGGGAATCCATCGAAACGGTAAGAGAAAAAAAGGACACCACTTTGGTTGGTTCGGGAGCGATTTTCAAATCCATGAATTCAACCGTAACTATGAACCTTTCCACGATTTACAAAATAAAAGGAATCAATATGACCATCAGCGCAGCCTGTGCGAGCGGTTCGCATGCAATCGGTCTGGGGTTTTTATTGATTAAACAAGGATTACAGGACACGGTAATTTGCGGCGGCGCACAGGAAACCAACAAATACGGCATGGCGAGTTTCGACGGACTGGGGGTATTTTCTGACCGTGAAAACGAGCCGACAAAAGCTTCCCGCCCGTTTGACAAACAAAGGAACGGTTTGGTTCCCGGCGGAGGCGCAGGAACCATTATTCTGGAAAGTTATTCCTCTGCTTTGAAAAGAGGCGCACCCATTTTGGGGGAAGTTATTGGGTATGGATTTTCTTCAAACGGCGACCACATTTCAACCCCCAATGTGGATGGACCCGTTTGCGCCATGCAAATGGCATTAAAGCAGGCGGAAATGAAACCCGAAGAAATACACTACATCAATGCCCACGCTACTTCTACTCCGATTGGTGACGCCAATGAAGCTCAGGCAATCGACCGGATTTTTGGCAGCAACCCTTATGTAAGTTCGACCAAATCCATGACCGGCCACGAATGTTGGATGGCCGGAACCAGTGAGGTTGTTTATTCGATGCTCATGGCGCAGCACGGATTCATCGCGCCCAACATCAACTTAGAAGAAGTAGATGAAGCGGCAAAAAACCTGAATTTAGTTAAAAATACGCTGAACCAAAATTTTGATGTATTTTTGTCGAATTCTTTTGGGTTTGGCGGGACAAATTCCGCGCTAATCATAAAGAAACTAAAACATTAAGTACATAAAACTATGAAGAGGGAAGATATTATTCAAACAATTAATGATTTTTTGGTTGAAGAATTTGAGGTAGAAACAAGCGTCATTCAACCCAATGCCAGTTTGAAGCAATCTTTGGATTTAGACAGTTTGGACTATGTCGATTTGGTGGTCATCATCGAGTCCAATTTTGGTGTAAAGCTGGAAGGTAAAGATTTTAAGGACATTCATACATTCAACGATTTGTATGATTCTGTCGAACAGAAATTTCACGCGTTGGTGTAAATTGAATTGCAAAAATGGCTGAATGGAAAGGCAAATCAAAAGGAACCGTCAACGGTTACAAGGTATTTATCTTTCTCATTAAAAACCTGGGGCTGAATGCTGCCTATTCTTTACTGGTATTCGTATCTCTTTACTATTACGTGTCGAATGCCAAACAAACCAAAATTATTTATCGATATTTCAGGGAAAAACACCATCAGTCCGTATTTAGAAGCTTAATTAGTACGTACAGAAACAATTTCGTGTTCGGTCAAACCCTAATTGATAAAGTGGCGATTGCTGCGGGATTGGAGCCTAAATTTACCTATGAATTTGACGGGATTGATAACATCCGCCAATTGGCCAAAGACGAATCAGCGGGAATTATGATCAGTGCGCATGTCGGTAATTTTGAACTCGCCCAACATTTCATGGGCGAATTTGAAAAAAAAATTCATTTGGTAACGACGGATGAAGAACGAGCCGCAATCAAGTCATTGCTCGACAATGTAATGGCCAAACCAAAAGTGGAATTCATCATCGTCAAAAATGATATGTCGCATATATTTGACATCCACAAAATCATCGAACAAAAGCAAATTATATGTTTTACCGGCGACCGGTTTTTTCCAAACACCAAAACCTTGGAAGAAAAATTATTAGGTGAATCGGCTCAATTTCCGGCCGGGCCGTTTTTGTTGAGTTCACGACTGAACACACCGGTTTTATTTGTTTATGTGATGCGCGAACCGAACCGCCACTATCACCTCTATGCTCGCAAAGCCGAATTCAAAAACCGCGATGCAGAATCACTCCTGAAGAGTTATACCCAAAGCATGGAAAAAATGCTCGCAAAATATCCGTTGCAATGGTTCAATTATTATGATTTCTGGAAAAAGGGTTGATGCGAATCGATAATTTCAACTGTTCACATCTGATTCCGCTACATAGCATTCATTTTATAATTAATCTTATCTTTGCCACTCTTTCTTAAGAAGAAACCAATTATTGCCTGTCCGATTGTATTAAGTACTTAAAATGCAGAATGTTTACATCAAAGCGATTTCCAAATTCCTGCCCAATGAGCCGGTTGCCAACGAACGGATTGAAGGGATTTTGGGCTTGGTAAACGGCAATCCGTCCCGGGCACGGGCCATCGTTTTGAGAAACAACCGGATTTTTCAGCGGTACTATGCTTTGGATGAGCAAGGAAACACCACACACAACAACACCCAACTGACCATAAAAGCAATAGAAAAACTTCTGCAGCAAAGCGGCATTTCATCAGCCGAAATCGATGTTTTGTCTTGCGGAACCTCTACGCCGGACCAGCTATTGCCTTCACACGCCAGCATGGTTCATGGTTCATGGCAAAATAAGCCCTTGGAAATAAATTCCGCAACAGGAATTTGCACCTCCGGGATGAATGCATTGAAATACGGGTTCATGGCTATTGCCTGCGGGAATGCCCAAAACGTAATTTCTACCGGTTCAGAAAGGGTTTCTTCATGGTTACGTGCCGATAAATTCAACAAAGAAGCAGAAAAGCTAATGGAATTGGAACAGAATCCGGTCATTGCTTTTGAAAAAGATTTTTTACGTTGGATGCTGTCGGACGGCGCGGGTGCCATGCTCTTGAGCAACGAACCCAACTTAGGAGGAATTTCATTGAAAATCAATTGGATAAAAGGAATTTCCTATGCCCATGAAATCGAAACCTGTATGTACGCCGGAGCCATAAAAAATGAAAATGGCGAACTCATTTCTTGGAGTGAGATCAATCCGGAAAAATGGCTTTCAGAATCCGTTTTCGCCATCAAACAAGACATCAAATTATTGGACGAGCATATTATCGTCAAAGGTGCGGAAAGCATTCGTAAAATTTTGTCTGACAACCACACCCGGCCGGAAGAAATCGATTATTTCCTTCCGCACATTTCTTCTTATTATTTCCACGACCGTTTAAATGAGGGCTTTACCAAAGCCGGAATCAATATTCCTTTGGAAAAATGGTACGTGAACCTCGAAAAATTCGGAAACATTGGTTCCGCCTCTATTTACCTTCAATTGGAAGAATTGTTTTATTCCGGAAAATTAAAAAAAGGTGAGAAAATCCTTTTATCCGTTCCGGAAAGCGGCAGATTTTCTTATGTTTACGGCTTATTAGAAGTTGTATGACCCATGCCCTCGTTGCATCTCCCGAAAAAATCCTGAATCTCATCCCACAACGGCCTCCTTTCGTGTTGGTCGATAAGATTTATGAACATTCGGAAAAAGAAATTTTATCGGGATTTACGGTTCCTGCCGGGCACATTTTGGTCAATGGAAATGGGTTATCAGAAGCAGGAATTATTGAACATTTTGCGCAATCCGTCGCTTTGCATCAAGGATTTAATTTTCACCTGAAAAACGAACCGGCTCCTGTCGGATATATTGGCTCCATCAAAAACATTGAAATCTACGCACTCCCGCAAGTGGGCGAAGAAATCAGAACCCGAATCACCGTTTTACAACAAATCATGGGAGTAACCATGGTTTCAGGTGAAGTTTTCCTGAATGAAACCCTAATTGCCAAAGGTGAAATGCGAACGATTATCGCCAAATAATCAGCCTGAATTATTTAAAATAATTCTAAACCCTTTGCAAGTTTTCAATAATTCTTTCATTTTGAATTATTCCATTCAAAAAAATTAATTAATTGGTTATTTTTGTGGAAATCCAGCGCACCAAATGGCCAAAAACATCTTAGTTACTTATTATTCTCAAACGGGGCAATTGGAGGAAATCGTCCGGAATTTGACAAAACCTTTTCGGGAAAGACAAGAGGAATTCACCATAACTTATTATGAAATAACGCCAAAGAAGGACTTCCCATTTCCTTGGCCGAAAGAGGTGTTTTTTGATACTTTTCCAGAATCTTATCTTCAGCTTCCCGTAGAAATTGAAAAGCCTTCTGATGAGATTTTGAATAAGGACTATGATTTGATTATTTTCGGATACCAAGTTTGGTTTTTAACGCCTTCTATTCCTATCATTTCTTTTTTGAAAAGTGAATTTGCACCCAAATTATTGTCGGGAAGACCTTTAATTACGGTTTCCGGCACCCGCAATATGTGGATGCTTTCTCAGGAAAAACTGAAGGTTTATTTCAAGGAATTGAACATAAAATTGGTCGGAAACATCGCATTGGTTGACAGGCACGATAATTACACCAGCGTCATAACCATTTTAAACTGGTTGCAAACTGGAAGTAAAGTTTCGCCCAAACCTTGGCCCAAAGCCGGCGTTTCGGATGAGGAAATCGAAAAGGCCGATCAATTCGGAAAGATTATTTTACCCTATGCCAAAACAGGCGATTACGAAGGAATGCAGGAAGAATTGGTCAAAAACGGCGCAGTGGAAATCCGTCCTTTTTTAGTCAAAGTAGAAAAAGTCGGCAACCGATTGTTTACCGTTTTTTCAGGAATTATAAAGCGAAACCCAAAGAAAAGGAAGCTCTGGTTGAAAGTTTATACCTTTTATCTTTTTGCTGCCATTTGGGTAATTTCGCCAATTGTTTTAATATTGTTTAACCTTACTACCCCCATTTTTTGGTGGAAAAGGAAAAAACAAATCGAATATTATCAAGGAGTTTAGAAATTAGTTTTTTTATGATGAATGAAGTTTATATAACCAAATCCTCTACTTATCTGCCAAATAATCCGGTTCAGAATGAGGAAATGGAAGAATATCTGGGGCTGGTAAACGGCAAACCTTCTAAAGCAAAAGCTTTGATATTACGCAATAACGGCATCAAAACCCGCTATTATGCATTAGATAAAAATGGAAATCCTACGCATACCAATGCAGAAATTACTGCCAATGCCGTAGAAGGCCTTTTCGATGATCAGTTTTCCAAGGAAGATATGCAGTTGCTTTCCTGCGGGACTACTTCTGCGGATCAAATCCAACCTTCGCATGCGTCCATGGTACACGGTGTATTGAAAACCGACAAATCCATTGAAATCAACACCTCAATGGGATTATGCAATTCAGGAATGAATGCGTTGAACTATGCATTTCTCTCGGTGAAAGCCGGTGCGGTGAACAATGCCATCGCCGTTGGTTCCGAAAGATTTTCGGCTTGGATGACCGCTGATAAGTTCAACCATGAAGTAGAAAACTTGAAATTACTCGAAGAAAAACCGATTGTGGCTTTCAAACGGGAGTTTTTACGTTGGATGCTTTCTGATGGTGCGGGCGCATTTTTATTGGAAAATAAACCAAGAGAAAACAGCCTGAATTTACGGATTGAATTCATTGATTTTTATTCTTATGCCCATGAATTAGAGGCATGTATGTATTCAGGTTGCGAAAAACAGGAAGACGGAACTTTGAAATCTTGGGCGGAATATTCGGCGGACGAATGGTTGAATCAATCCATTTTTGCGCTGAAACAAGACACAAGGTTACTGGATGAATTTATTCTGAAAAAAGGCGCGCAATCTTTAAGAACTTCGTTTGATAAACACAATTTGGATCCCAACGACATGGATTATGTGCTGGCCCATATTTCTTCCAATTATTTCAAAGACGGATTGAGAGAAGAATTTGCAGCCGTAGGATTGGATTTTCCGGTGGAGAAGTGGTATTATAATTTATCGGAAGTCGGAAATATCGGAGCCGCATCCATTTTCATCGCGACCGAAGAACTGATGAATTCAGGTAAATTAAAAAAAGGACAAAAAGTATTGCTTTGCATTCCGGAAAGCGGCCGCTTTGCTTATTCCTGTGCGGTTTTGACGGTTTGTTAAGCTATATTTACTCTGACTTATGAGAAATCTAGTTTTATTAATCTTTTTGTTTCTGTTTTCCGTCAAGTCTTTGGCTTGTTCTTGTGAATGTAAAGGTGATTGTTCATTTAGGACAATTTCAAACAGTATGGAGTTTGTGGCTTTAGTTAAAGTAATTGAATATTCAGATTTTTTAGATGACAAAATTTACGGTTTCGAAGGGAGAATGCCATTCTCTATGAGTGTTGAAATAATTTCTAAATACAAGGGAAAGGAAGCTCGTAGGCAAATTAAAATTTGGGGTGATAATGGGATCTTATGCAGACCCTACATTGCAAATTTTGAGATTGGAAAATATTACCTAATCGCACCAAGTATAATCAACAGCGATTCCGAAGCCGGAAAGGCGAATGATTACTATTTTTTTTCTTGTTGGACTGATTATCTTAAAGTAGATTATGAAAAACAAATTGCGTACGGAAAATATTCATGGTGGAGAAAAAAAATCAGTCTTGAAAAATTTGAAAGAAATCTTATTAGATGATTGTCAAAATAATTAAAAAATGAATCGATATCCGGAAATCGAAGAACTTATCCCACACCGGAAACCGATTCTATGTTTAGACAAAGTGCTTTCGGTTAACGGATTAAACGCTCAAACTTATTACGAAATCAAGGAAGACTGTTTGTTTTATACAGACGGGTGTTTTTCAGAATTAGGGCTTTTGGAAAACGCGGCCCAAAGCAGTTTTGTTTTTCTCAAATTTTTCTTTTCTGACGCCACCGAAGATTTATGGGGTGAAGGAAGGGATTCCGTGGGCTTCATCAGCCACATCACTTCGATGGAAACCTATCTCCTGCCCAAACCGGGAGACGGGCTTTTTACAACAACCACCACTGAACTTGTTTTTGATACGGAAAATTTGAAAATTTGTAATGTCAAAGCAGAAATAACCGTAAATTCCCAAATGGTTTTCACCATTGAAATGAAAATGATTTTACAAACAAGGAAATTGTAAATGCTAAAAACATGAAAAAGGAACAGGTACCTCAGGATAACGGCAGTCTTTCCAAAGTTGCACAGGAAATTTGTTATGCGGTGGACGAAAACGGCAATTATACTACCGTGCAAAGTTCCGGTTGGGAAGTAAAATCAGTCGCTTTGGATGAATCGATTCGGCTTATTCAGGAACGTGTGGAAGAAAAAAAACAAGAAGTAAAGGCCGGGAAACTCAGTCCGCTGGCGTATTTTATGGAAGTTCACCGGATGGATTTACAGATTTTGGCTGCTTATGTAGGCATTCACCGTTGGTTTGTCAAACGTCATTTCAACCCCAAACGCTTCCGGAAATTGTCGGAGAAAACATTAAAAAAATATGCCGATGTTTTTGAGATTTCAGTGGAAGAACTTAAAAATTTTAAACCCAATTAATGCAAATTGATTTCCAACATCGGCAATCCGCCCATTGCGAAAATGGCGTGATTTCCAATTTAATGAACCACCAAGGCGTAAAAGTTTCCGAGCCCTTGGTTTTTGGAATCGGAGCCGGTTTATTCTTTGTTTATTTACCTTTCTTAAAAGTGAATTTCGCACCGGGATTCAGTTACAGACCAATGCCCGGATTTATTTTTCGTCGTTTTGCCAAACAATTGGGTATAAAAGTTATCCATAAAAAATTCAGTTCAACTGAAGAAGCCCAAAAAATTCTGGACCAAAAACTCAAAGAAGGAATTCCGGTAGGATTGCAGGTCGGCGTTTATAATCTAACCTATTTTCCGGACGAATATCGTTTTCATTTCAATGCGCATAATCTGGTGGTTTACGGAAAAGAAAATGACCGATACCTCATCAGCGATCCGGTCATGGACACCACAACTTCGTTGACCGAAAAGGAACTCGAAAAAGTCCGGTTTGCCAAAGGTGCCCTGCCACCCAAAGGACATTTGTATTATCTGGAAACTGTCCCAACGCAATATGATTGGGAACAAGCCATCAAAAAAGGCATCAAAAAAACCTGTAATGACATGCTGGCTCCGGTGCCAATTGTCGGCGTTAATGCGATGAAATGGGTTGCCAAAAGCATCAAAAAATGGCCAAAGAAAATCGGAGTGAAAAAAACAAACCATTATTTGGGTCAATTGATCCGAATGCAGGAAGAAATTGGTACGGGAGGAGGCGGGTTCCGCTTTATTTATGCGGCTTTTCTGGAGGAAGCTTCTCAAATTCTGAACAATCCTAAACTCAAAGAATTATCCAAAGAAATGACGGAAATCGGCGATGAATGGCGGGATTTTGCGCTCAATATATCACGGGTTTACAAAAACCGAAGCGATCAGGAAAAAGTCTATGAAAAACTTTCCGATCAATTGATGGGATTAGCCGAACGCGAGAAAAAATTCTTCAAAACTTTGAAGAATGCGGTTTAAATTCCGGAAAAAATCAAAGTGCTGCAATTCCCGCCAAATCCCAATGAATTGGATAAAACCGTTTTGATTGTTTTGGTTTTGATTTCGGTTTGGGGTTTCAAATCAAATTCTTTCATCGGAGTTTTCCAGTTCAGATTGGCAAAAACCGTTTGGTTTTTCAAGGCCAGTAAAGAGAATACCGCTTCCACAGCTCCTGCCGCAGCAAGTGTATGTCCGGTAAATGCTTTGGTAGAACTAAAATCCGGAATCTTTCCAAAAACGCGGAGCAAGGATTGTCCTTCCGATAAATCATTGTTCGGTGTCGCAGTTCCGTGCGCGTTCACATAATCAATTTCTTTCGGTTTCAATCCGGCAATTTCCAAAGCGGCCTTCATTGCCAAATAAGCCCCTTCGCCATCGTCGGAAGAAGCGGTTTGATGAAAAGCATCGTTCGCATTTCCGTATCCGGCAAGAAAACCCAAGATTTCTTTTCCTTGTGCGGAACGCTCCGATTCCAAAACGATATAAGCCGCAGCTTCACCGAGATTTAATCCATTTCTATTTTCATCGAATGGAGTGCAATGTTCGTCGGAATAAATCATCAGCGAAGAAAATCCGTTGATGGTAAACGCTGAGAGCGAGTCGGTTCCACCGACAACCGCACGATCTAAGATGCCCGCCTTAATCATTCGCGCCCCCAGCATAATCGCATTGGCTGCCGAAGAACAGGCCGTGCTGATGGTCGTAACATAATCTTTGATTGTCAAAATTTCTGCAATTTGTTCCGTGTGGACGCCGCAATTTTGGGTGGGAATGAATTTTTTATTTTCATCTGACTTCAAGAATTCGAAGTAGAATTTTTCGGTTGCGTCCATTCCACCAACGGTTGTGGCTGAAATAAAACCGGTTTTAAGCCCATCATTTAAATCCAGATTTGCAGACTGAACGGCCTCTTTCGCGGCAGTCAAAGCCAGCAAAGTACTTCTGGTATAAGCTTCGTTTGGTTTCAAATTCAATTCAGAATAAAATTCTTCATTGGATTTCAAGATTTCGCCGACCCATTTTTCCTGAAGTATTAAGGGATTAGAAACCGAATATTTTCTAATTCCGTGTCGGTTGTTGAGCAAAGATTTTTCGTTCTCAGCCAGATTGTTTCCAATGGCCGAAATGATTCCCATTCCTGTGATGGCAACCGGTTTGCGGTTCATTATTTTGTGCGGTTTGCTTCGATGTAATCGGCCATTGTTTGGATGGTTTCAAATACTTTTCTGCCATCTTTCGGGTCAGCCAATTTGATCCCGTAGGTTTTGTCCAACAACACAATCAATTCCAATGCGTCGATGGAGTCCAGCCCCAAACCTTCACCGAAAAGAGGTGTATCGTCTTGTAAGTCGTCGATTGAGATGTCTTCCAAATTCAATTGGGCAATGATTTTTTCCTTTAATTCTTGTTTTAAATCGCTCATTTTTTTAAGTATAAATTCGTTACGTTTTCTTTGTTCAATTCTAAATCCCCATGGGAGTCAATGAGAAAAACCAAAACATCCATTTCATTTTCAGTAAGTTCCACCCAACCGGCCAATACTTTTTCTGCTTTGTTTTCAGTTAAAATCTGATTTGCATATTCTGTGAAAATGTCCGGTGAAAACGCTTCAAAGATAAGGAAAAGATTTTCACTCAAAAGTTGGTGCCTGATGCTGATTTCGCCCAAAACGATATTGGGCAACGTATAGACAAAAACCGCCGGGCTGGCTGACGATTCTTTGCTGTAAATGCTTTGCGCATGTTTTTCATCGGAAACCCAACTGGAACTTTTGTTGGCAAAAACCAATGCGGTATTGGTTTCAAAAATACTTTCTGTTTGGGCAATCAATTCCGAAGCCAAGAATCCAGCTTTACATAGCAAATCCATTTTATGGAATTTCGGGTAACTTATTCCTAATTTTTGATAAATCTTTTTAAAGAATTCTTCGGTAGTTTCGCTTTCATTTTTAGCCAAAAAAACTTCTCCGTCACAAATTATTTTTTTATTTGTGATGCGGCAGTAGGATTTTATGTGAGGTTTTAAATTCAAGGTTTTATTGGTCACAGATATTTGAAAGCTCTTCCTCAAACGAATCTGTTACATTTGGATTCTTCAATTTTTTAGCATCTTTTAGATAGCTTTTCGCTTTTTCACAGCTCCCTAAATACATATTTACGATTGATAATTTATAAATTGTATTAGAATTCTTTTTGTCAATTACATAAGATTTATTAAGAAATGTTTGTGCTAAATCTAATGTTTCGAGATTGTTATCAATATAAAAATCCGCGAGGTAAGTTGTCCCATAATCCGTCAAGATTTCGCTATGGTTTGGATTCAAAGCCAAGCCTTCATCATATTGGATTCTTGCCTCATCATACGCTCCAAGATTAAAATATATTGTGCCATAACCATAGTAAATATCCGGGTTTTTATCATTCAGTAAATAAGCTTGATTAAACCTTCGCATCGCTGTAGAGAAATCACCTTTTTCATATAAATATTTGAATCCGGTTTCCACAAGATTATCGCTTGCTTCTGATTTATTCTTGAAGTGGTTTAAAATTTCATCTATAAATTCTTTATCTGATTTTTGTTGTTCCGGTGTTTTTTCAACATTCCCGTATTTCGGTTGGAGAGAAACATCAGCTTCTGCGATAGTATTCCATTTTTCAAAATTTAGGTTTTGACATAATCCCAAATTGGAAACGAAAACCAAGATTAAAACGATTGAATTTTTCACATTAAAATATTTTAATTTAAATATAGCTATTACATTTTCTCAAAAACCATCGCAATATTGCTTCCGCCAAATCCGGAAGCGGTTTTCAGAAAGCAATTTAGTTCTTTACTTTCAGCGTTTCGAATCAAATTTACCGGATAAGTTGTTCCTTGGTTTTCAAATCCCAAAGATGGAATCAAAATATTGTTTCTCAAAGAATGAATGCCGAGAATCGTTTCCAGCAAACCGCTCGCGCCCAAAGTATGCCCGAAGTACCCTTTTAAACTATTCGTGGGGATTTCCGACAAACCGGAACGGTGAAACGCCATGGATTCCATTTCGTCATTGTACAAAGTTGCGGTTCCATGTGCAGAAATAAAGTCTACTTTGGAATTCTCCAGCGATTTCTGAATGCTTCGGTACAAGCCTTCGCCCGTTCTGGACGGCCCTGAAATGTGGTTCGCATCGTTAAACGTACCACAACCTGAAATCTTTATTGAATTTTCCGTGGGAATTTTGGTCAAATAAACCGCTGCCACCGACTCTCCTAAATTGATCCCGCTCCGGTCTTTGTCAAAAGGTTTACACACAGAATCGCTGACCGCTTGGAAGGATTCAAATCCCGACAAAATAAACTTCGAAACTTCATCGGCACCGATGATGACCGCGTTTTCATAATTCTCATTTTGCAGCAACCTTCGAGCAAATTCAATCGCTAAAGAACCAGAGATACAAGCATTGGAAATAATTTGGATTTTATTATTTAATTTGAAATGATTTTCAATTTTATTTGTCAGAGAAGTCAACAAAGCACGTTCTTTGGGGAAATTCACATCGGGATTTTCCAAAACCGAAATATTTCCTTTGGTGGAAGAAAGCACAAAAAGCGTCTTATCCGAAATTTGAATTTGATTTTCTTCCATTAATTTTTGGACACAAAGAATTATCAGCTTTTCCAATCGGGAAAAAGTTTCGTCTAAATTTAATCCCTCAAACCAATTTTCATTTTCCTGAATCAGCGAAGCATAAAATTCATTGGCCGAAAGTTTTGGATTCATGTGCTTTTTGACAGCTGTTTCACCCGATTTGATTTTCGCAAATGCACGTCCACTCCCGGGCCCGAAAGGCGTCACCAAAGAATCTGCCGATATGAATATGTCTGTCATAACAGATTATGCTTCTTTTTCCATTCCTCCAAAAAGGGTGGATTTGATAAAAATAATTCTCCGGATTTCTGGTCTGTAAAAACCTGAATGGTTTCTCCGGTCGCTGCTAATTTATCTTCAGAATTAAAAATTTTATAGGTAAAATGCAATTTTGAAGCAACCTCATCGATATAATTTGTTTCAACTGTGGCCCAATCGCCGTGGCGCAACGGAAGTTTATAATCAACTGTACATTTTACAACCGGTGCAAATAATCCTGCATTCTGAATGTCTTTATAGGAAATCCCGAAATTTTCTCCAAAAGCTTCACGCCCGTCTTCCAGATAAGTCACATAATGCCCGTGCCAGACAATTCCCAACGGGTCGGTTTCATTGAATCGAACTCTAAATTTGGAAATATGTGAAAGCATTTTTTTTTATTTTTAAGTCAGATTGTCAAAAATCAAATCAAATTATTCCTTTTATTAATCCAGATTGATAACAAAAATGTTCCGGCAAAAAACAGGAACAAAAGCAACAATTCTTTCGAAATATCAGCCAAAGTTCCGTTTCGTAAAATGATATCATAAAAAGCGGAAATCCCCCAGTTCATTGGCGATACAATCGAAATCCGCTGCATCATTTCGGGCATCACAAAAACCGGCACCCAGATACCGCCCAATGCCGCAAGGATGATGGTAAATATGGCGCCAAATGGTGCCGATTGTTCTTGGGTCTTGCTGATCGTTCCGATTAAAATCCCCAAACCAATGGCTGCAAAAGCAGAAAACAAAACGATGATCGTCATGGCAATCAAATTACCCGGTATGAATGGAATCAAGCCTAAATAGGGGAAAATAAAACGGGCGATTAACAACATCAAGACAAACTGAATCAGGCATATAACTGTATAAGTTATGATTTTCCCAGCAATAATTGTTGTATAATTGACCGGACTTGTTCGAATCCTGATGAATGTCCCCAGGTTTTTTTCTTTTACGATGTTGATTCCCAGCGGAACCACTATAAAGAAAATCCCGAATAAAATCCAAGCCGGGACATTGTGTTGTACAGCATTGGGCAAAATACCGTCTTCGCCTTTTTGGGCGATGATTTCATCGAACTCAATGGTACTTCCTTCCATCAAACTTCCATCGGTTTCAATGCCCATTTGGCCCTCAAAAACCGTGTATATTTTTTGTGTTTCTACCTTTGAAAGCAGTTTTTCAATATTGTTTTTAACCGAATTCCGAAAAGTGCTGCCCGCTGCGGGGTCAAAAAATATTTTGATTTTCGCTATTTTTTCATGGGTGTATTTTTCGGTATTCCCCGTTGAATCCATTGCTTCGAGTGAAAATTCCGCCAAGATTTTTTCTACATTTTCATTAATCCTTTGCTCTAAATTATCGGATAAATGTTCCGGGATGATCAGTGCAATTTGGTATTTACCGTCACTTACCAATTCCCTGGCCAATGCTTCGTCAATGGGTTGGCCCTTCCAGTTTTTGATCGCTTCAATTGATTCCGATTGGGCAATACTTTCTTCAATGGTTTTTCCCATTTCACCATGGTCGTTGTCCACCAAAATTACAGGCATCACCCCTTCACCCACTACTTGGAACGTACTTTCCTGAATGAGGGTAATGGTAATCAATAATACCGAAGGCATTAAGAACAGAATTCCCAATCCGCCCCAGTCACGAATCAGGAGTAAAATTTCTTTTTTGATGGAAGCCAATAACTTATGCATCGTTGCGAACTTGGTTACCCGTTAATGCGAGAAAAACTTCTTCCAAATTCGCGGCTTCATCGACCGAATGTATCAATTCTTCGGGAGTTCCTTCCATGAGCTTTTTGCCATGATCTATGATGGTAATCCGGGAACAGAAATTTTGAGCCTCACTTAAATGATGGGATGTATATACAATCGTTGCCCCTTTTTCATTCAGGTTTTTTAATATTTCCATGATAACTTCTTTGGATTGGATATCTACTCCCACAGTAGGTTCATCCAAGAATAATATTTCAGGCCGATGTAAAATTCCGGTCAGAAGATTGATTCTCCGTTTCATTCCTCCCGAAAAATCTTTGATCGCTTTATTGCGAACGTCGAGCAGCCCCACCCTTTCCAATCCTTCTTCAACGCGCTGTTTCAAATCACTGCCATGCAGATTGTATAAACTTCCGAAATAAGCAAGGTTTTCAAAGGCCGTCAAAGTGGGATAAAGTGCATATTCCTGCGGTACAACCCCAATTTTTTTCAGAATTGCTTGGCGTTTGGATGTAAAAGGAAGTTCGTCAATCAATATTTCCCCAGCAGTAGGCCGCATAAGCCCGCACATCATAGAAATCAGTGTGGTTTTCCCCGCCCCATTCGGCCCCAGCAAACCGAAAATTTCTCCTTTAGAAATGGTAAGGTTAAAATCACGGATGACAAAGGTTTTCTTGTTATCGTAGGATTTGCTGATATTTTTACAATGTAGGGCATTCATTGACTGCGAAAGTAGGAAAAAGTATTGAAATGAAAGAAAGGCTCACCTCATAGAAAATTCAAAATTAAGAAGGTGTGCGCAGACAAATTCCCTAATTTTGTGCAGATATACAACGCGTTCATGAAAGAAATTTACGTTTATGGTTCTTGTTCGGTTTCGATTCAACCCAGTTTTCGCGATGACTATTTTTTTGAAGAAATCAAGGAATATTCCGAAAACGGCATTTCGGTCATCGACCCGGATTACAAAGAATTTATTCCCGCCTTGCAACTGAGAAGAATGGGTAAAAGCATGCGTATGTCGGTGTATGCCGCTCAGAAAGCCATCCATCGCGCAGACAACCTCCGGATTGATGCGGTCATTACCGGTACCGGCCAAGGCTGCCTCCGTGATTCAGAGAAATTTGTAGAAGCACTTTGGGAAAATGAAGGCGGAATGCTCAATCCAACCCCTTTCATCCAGTCCACGCATAACATGGCTGCCGCCACCATCGCGCTCTCTTTAGGCTGCAAAGGCTACAATATGACTTATACCAATAATTCCAATTCATTTGAATCAGCAGCTTTGGATGCAATGGTTTTGCTCAATGAAACACCGGAAAAAAATGTAGTTCTTGGGGGATTGGATGAAATATCACAACAAACGCTAAAATTTTGGCAAAAAGCCGGATTTGCGGGCCAAAAAGGTTTCAGAATCCCTTTTCCCCACAATGCAAACAATACAGGCGAAACCGTTTCGGAAGGTGCCGGCTTTTTTGTGGTTTCGGGCGAAAAAAGAGCAAATCCATTAGGGAAAATAAAGAATGTAAAAACCCTATTCGAAGCTGAAAATCCTACTGAAATGATAAAGGAATTCTTAGCGGAAAACAAACTTCAACCGGAAGATTTGGATGCGGTCATTTTGGGTATCAATGGAGATGGCCGTTTCGACGGAATTTACCACCAATCTGCCCAAACCTTATTCGACGGCATTCCGCAAATTATTTTTAAAAATGTTTTGGGTGAATTCGATACCGTTCAAGCTCTTGCGGTGGATATTGCATTGAAAGTATTTCAAAAACAGCAAATTCCGGACATTTTACAACTCAACAACCAACAAAAAGATTCCTATCACCGTATCTTGGTTTACAACCAGAGACGAGGGAAAAACCATGGATTGATTTTATTAGAAAGATGAAATTCCAATTGCTCAACTTTCTCGTGTTGCTGACTATCTTGCTTTTATTGGGAGGCATAGCAAAATTTGATTGGCCATTTTTTTATGTGGTTTTTCCGGTCTTTTTATGGTTTATAGCCGTTTCACTTGCTGCTTCCCACATCCGATGGAATTTTTTCCTGCGCGCTGTTTCCAAAGGAAATTCTTCCGGAAAAAAAATTGCACTTACTTTTGATGACGGACCTCATCCGAAATATACGCCTGCGGTTTTGGAATTATTGGAAAAATACCAAGCCAAAGCAAGTTTTTTCTGTATCGGAGAAAAAGTGAAGCACCATCCGGAGATTCTGCAAAAAATGCATTCCCTCAGGCATTCTATCGGCAACCATAGTTTTTCACATTCCTATTTCATTGACTTCAACAGCACAAACCGTTGGAAAGAGGAAATCGAATTCACCGATCTGGAAATTGAAAAGGCAATCGGCCAAAAACCTGTTTTTTTTCGTCCACCTTATGGAATAACAACGCCGGAATTGGCCCGTGCCGTCCGTAAAACCGGCCATATTTTCGTCGGTTGGAATATTCGTTCGTTCGACACTTTGAAAAAACCGGAACAAGTAATCAAAAAAGTTTTAAAACAGGCAAAATCCGGTTCTATCATCCTTTTGCATGACCACCGGCCCGAAATCGTACCCATTTTGGAAAACTTATTGCCCGAACTTCTATCAAGAAACTTTACCTTTGTAACCGTTGAAGAATTAATTGATTATGAAACTCACACTTAAGCAACTTTTCACGGCCTTGGGACTATTGGCCGGGATTTTTGTATTTTCCCAGGCCCAATTAACTTCGGAAGAAATCAAAAATTTCAAGTCAAATGTCAGTTCCATGAGCAAAAAAATGACTTCGCTTCAGTGCGATTTCAAACAAACCAAACATTTGGATTTCATGGAAAATGATGTGGTATCTTCCGGGAATCTTTATTATAAATCGGGTTCGAAAATCCGATGGGAATACATTTCACCATTCAGTTATTACGTGATTTTTAATCAGGAAAAAATGTTTGTAAACGACAACGGTAAAAAGAAGCAAACCGATCTTTCTTCCAGCAAACTGCTCAAAGACCTGAACCGTGTCATGCTCGGAACCGTTAGCGGAAGCGGAATTTTTGACGAAGAAAAATTCACCATCAGTTATTATAAAACCGGAAATGATTTTTTAGCAAAAATGGTTCCCACCGATAAAAACTATAAGAAATACATCACACAAATTGATTTGACTTTTGACGGGAAAAGCTTTCACCTCAAAAAAATGAAAAGTACCGAGATTTCATTGGATTACACGCTCATCGAATTCAGCAACCATAAAAAAAACCTGAATCTGGCAGATGAGATTTTTTCCTTCAAGTAATTCGAAAATCGAATGAAAACCTTGGTTCGACTTGGCTTGATTCTCATTTTTCTTTCTTCCTGTGCCTCGTACATGGATTCATTTACCGAAATAGAAAAACCGATTGAATATTATACGCCCGAATTTTTAAATGGATTTGAAGAAAATTCATTCAAAATATCTATCGAAGCTTACGGCAACCATTTTGGCGGTATTTTGGCCGTGAAAAAATTAGATGAAAACCATTTTCGTTTTGCCTTCCTAAATGAATTCGGCGGAAAAATGCTCGATTTTGAATTAATCGAACAGAAATTGAAACTTCATTACGCCATCGAAGCATTGAACAGAAAAGCGATTCTCCGCCTTTTGGAAACAGATTTCAACCTTTTATTCCATGAAAACAACCCAATTCTGAATGCTTTCCAAGCAGAGCAATTCTTGGTTCTGAATGCTGAAATCAACCAAAAACCGGTTTATTATTTTCTGGAAAACAACCGCTTACAAAAGACCATTTCAACGGGAAGAAATAAGGAAAAAACTCGGTTGGAATATCGATACGACAGCCCGGAATTTCCAGAAGTAGTCATTTCACATCAAAACTTCAAAATTAAAATTTACTTACATTTGCTGAACAAAAATTAATTCACCTAATGAAAAAATTATTTACAATTTCATGCTTTATTTTGGCTTTGGTTTCCGCAAATGCACAAGTAGAATTATGGCTTGGCCCCAAGGCAGGCGTGAATTTTTCTAACATCAGCGACATCGAAAGCAACACCCTTACCGGTGCCAATTTCGGAGTTGCATTTGCCATCAAATTCAATGACCGCTACAGTTTACAACCGGAAATGGGCTTTTCTATGCAAGGTGCCAAAGAAGTTTACAATTCCTCGGAAGACTTTAAACTCCAGTATTTTACAGTGGGAGTTATCAATAAACTCTATTTGGTCCAGGGGTTTCATATGTTGGCAGGCCCGGAATTTAACTTTAAAGTCAACGATACTTTTTCAGATTGGTACGACAGCGATATTTATGATGACGAAGGGAATTATTTAGGCGACACAGACGCGCAACCATTTGATTTTATGATTGTAGGCGGTTTGGGTTATGATTTACCTTTTGGTTTGACGTTCGAGGCCCGTTACAAACAAGGCTTGCTTGATGTGAATGATTTTTTCAATGTAGATGATGACAAATCAAGCCTGAACCAAGTTTTCCAAATTGGAATTGCGTATAAATTCCATTTAAACAAGTAAACCAACCATGGAACTTCTCAATAATTTTTACCAAATTCTAAATTTAGAAAAAGGGGCAGATGATAATTTGTTGGCCCAAATAAAAATTGACAAGTCCCATGCGATTTTCAAAGGCCATTTCCCCAACCACCCGGTGACGCCGGGCGTGTGCACTTTGCAAATCATCAAAGAACTGAGCGAAAAATGGGCAGGTACTTCCTTGATGTTGAAAACGGCACGAAATGTGAAGTTTATGGCTATCATCAACCCTGAACTGAATGATTTGGTGCAATTTGAACTTCAGTTTGAAGCGATAAACAACGAAGAGATTTCCGTCAAAAGTACCGTTTGGATGGAAGAAATCCCGGCACTAAAATTCAGTGGGTTGTTTCAAAAATTATCATTATGAAAAAAGCCTTTTTACTGTTTACAATGTTGGGGTGTTTTAGCTTATTCGGTCAATCGACCACCATTCGGGAAGCCTATCGAGAAGCAACAAAATCAGAGGAAAAAGCCAAGAATTTTTACAATTTAGTAGAGGATGTTTCCCAATCCGACAAAGCCGTCATGGTTGCTTACAAAGGAGCCGGAAAGATGCTTTTGGCACGTTATGAGCCCCTGACCAAACGAAAACCCATCATCAAAGAAGCCATTGAATGGATTGAATCTGCGGTAGATGCCGATTCCAAAAATCCGGAAATCCGGCTCATCCGGTTAAGTATTCAAGAGAACTTGCCGAAGTTTCTGAAATACCATGACCAGATTGAAGCCGACCGGAAATTCGTAAAAGAATCTCTACCCAACCTCAAAGATAAGGAATTGGTAGAAATGATCAAAGGCTACTTGGCTGATTTTTCCAAAAATTAAGCAGCCCTATGCACAACATCCTCTCTACGGTTAACGCTTGCGTTATCATCCCGACTTTCAATAATGAAAAGACGCTTGAAAAAGTATTGCGTAAAACCTTGGAGGTAACGCCCGACATAATCGTCGTAAATGACGGTTCTACGGATTCCACCGGAGAAATCCTGAAACATTTTTCCCAAATAATTCAAATTCACCTTCCAAAAAACCAAGGAAAAGGTTTTGCGCTGCGACTCGGGTTCAAAGAGGCTTTGAAAAGAAAATTCCGTTATGCCATTACATTGGATTCGGACGGCCAACATTTCCCCGAAGATATATTGGTTTTTGTAGATGAAATAGAAAAAAATCCTGAATCGCTTTTAATTGGCGATCGCAACATGCAACAAGAAGGAATTCCCAAAAAAAGCAGTTTCGGGAACCGATTTTCAAATTTTTGGTTTTGGTTCGAAACGGACACTAAGCTGAACGATACCCAATCGGGATTTCGGCTGTATCCTATTGAAAGAATGAGGAATTTGAAATTCTTTACGCAAAAATTTGAGTTTGAAATCGAAGCCATCGTAAAGTCGGCTTGGGCTGGGATTCCGGTCAAAAATGTTCCGATACAAGTATTGTATGACGAATCAGAGCGTGTTTCGCACTTCCGGCCTTTTAAGGATTTTACACGGATTAGCCTGCTCAATACTTGGTTGGTGTTTATCGCCTTGGTTTACATCAAACCGCGTGATTATTTCCGAATTCTCAGGAAAAAAGGATGGAAAAAATTCTTCTTGGAAGATTTGTTGCACAGCGAAGATTCCCCTTCTAAAAAATCAATTTCCGTAGCATTGGGCGTATTAATCGGGATTTCTCCATTATGGGGTTTTCATACAGTTAGTGTATTGTTTTTGGCTTTTGCCTTTCGCCTCAATAAATTGATTGCTTTTGCTTTTTCGAACATCAGCCTCCCGCCTTTGATTCCATTCATCGTGTATGCCTCATTGAAACTTGGCGGATTTCTTTTAGGTAAACCCAATCCGGAACCATTTGAACAAAACACTTTCGAATTCTATAAAAATTTGGCCGGCCAGCACCTTTCGGAATATTTGGTGGGAAGCTTGGTTTTAGGAGTTTTTTGCGCAACGACTTTCGGTTTAACCAGTTATCTTATCTTGCGGATAAGAGAGAATTCCAAAAAGAAAATGACTTGTCTGCCTTAGTGCTCTTCTGAGGTTCGCGGGTAAATTTATTTCTGTCTGAAAGACTTAGTTTTATCCTAAAATCTAACTTCCGGTATAGGCATTTTTTGTAGATTTGTTAATTATGACTGAACTTTTACGCCATTTGTTTTTGATATAAGTTTTGGTCCTATTACTTAATTATAAAGTATTTTTTTAGAATTAAATTAAGGAATATGACAAATTTTTTCAGCCAGCTCTCTCATGAATTCGAGCTTCCTTTACACAACCCTGTGTTGATTTTTTCACTGGTATTGCTCATCATTTTATTGGCTCCCATTTTACTGAAAAGGCTGAATATCCCCGGTATCATCGGTTTGATTATTTCCGGAGTAATCATCGGCCCTTACGGATTCAATATTTTGGAACAAAATTCAGCAGTCGATTTATTTTCAACCATCGGGCTGTTGTATATCATGTTCATTGCCGGGCTGGAATTAGATTTAAACGAATTCAAGGCACACCGGAACAAAAGCCTTTTGTTTGGGCTTTTTACATTTGTCATACCTATTGTCATTGGGTTCCCGGTTTGTTATTACTTATTGAATTATGATTTCAACGCGAGCCTATTGACCGCCAGCATGTTTGCCACGCATACTTTGGTCGCCTACCCTATTGTCAGCAAACTCGGTATTGCCAAAAACCAGGCGGTGGCGATTACGGTCGGCGGAACCATTCTGACGGATACTGCCGTCTTGATTATTCTGGCAGTAATCATGGGCAAGAGTCAGGGGAATTTAGACCAATCCTTTTGGGTTCGTTTGGCCGTTTCCCTTGCCATATTTTCGGTCATCATGTTTTTTGTAATCCCAAAAATCGCGAAATGGTTTTTCAAAAAACTGGAAAGTGAAAAGCATGCCCACTATATTTTTGTGTTGGCCGTGGTTTTTTTCGCTGCATTCTTGGCGGAAGTAGCAGGATTGGAACCCATCATCGGGGCTTTTGCCGCCGGGTTGGCACTCAATCCGCTGATTCCGCATTCTTCTGCGCTGATGAACCGCATTGAATTTATCGGGAATGCGCTTTTTATTCCTTTCTTTTTGATTTCCGTAGGAATGTTGGTCGATATAAATGTCATCCTAAGCGGACCGATGGCCATCTTCATTGCACTTACTTTGAGTGCGGCAGCTATTTTCAGTAAATGGGTTGCTGCCCTTTTCACCCAACTGGCTTTTAAATATTCCAAAGCACAGCGACAGTTGATTTTTGGGTTAAGCAGTGCACACGCCGCTGCTACTTTAGCGGTTATTTTGGTAGGGTATCAAGCCAATATTCTCGATGAAAATATTTTAAACGGGACGATTATTTTGATTTTAATCACCTGTGTGGTAGCATCTTTTGCGGCAGAAAAAGCATCCAAAAAAATTGCTTTGAGCGAACAGGACAATCTTTCGTTAGAACAATTGAAAAGCCAATCGGTGAACAATGAACAAATTTTAATTCCGGTTTCCCACCTCAATTTGGTGGAAACTTTACTGGATTTTGCCTTGCTTATAAAAGATAAAAATTCCGTCAACCCCATCACTTTACTTTCTGTTGTCCCCAATAATAATGAAGCCGAAGTGAATATCATCAAATACCGTAAAGAACTCGAAAAGTTCATTTTACAAGGTTCAGCCTCGGAAACCAAAGTAAATACCTTAGCGACCATTGACCACAATCCGGCAAGCGGTATTGTCAGGACTTCCAAAGAAATCATGGCCGACATCGTCATTATTGGCTGGCCCCAAAAAACGGGATTTTTCGAAAAGATTTTGGGTGAAAAAACGGATTCCATCATCCATAACGTTGACCGGAATTTATTTATTTGCAGGTTTACACGGCCTTTGTTTGAAAAGAAGCGGTTGGTTTTTATATGCCCTCCTTTTTCGGAAAAAGAAAGCGGGTTCCCATTAATCGTTCAAAAAATCCACCGGATCTCACAAGAATTCAGTATTCCAATCGTCTTGCACGCAGAAGAAAAAACTTATGAAGCGATTCAATTGGTCTTGAAAAACCTCAAATTGAGCAGTAAATTTACATTCAAACCGTTTACTTATTGGGAAGATTTTTTAGTCATCACCAAAGACATTGAACCCAATGATTTGATTGTTTTCAATGCGGCCCGGCGCGGTTCGATTTCTTACAGGCCTTCTTTGGAGAGGATTCCGGCTAAATTCGAACGCTATTTAAAACAAAATGATTTGATTGTAATTTATCCACAAGAACATACCAACGGCATTTCGATTGACGACTATGAGAACTTCTCATCTGCACCATTGAACAAAGGAATTGAGGCCATTGAGCAAATCGGGAAAGGCATAGGCAGCATTTTCAAAAAAGGAAACGATTGATTTTGACCAAATAAAAACTCCCGCAAAGCGGGAGTTATTTTTCATATTGAATTTATTAATTCCTTTCTTGTAGCTTGATGAGGTTCAGTGCAGAACCCGCTTTAAACCATTCAATCTGGGCTTCGTTGTAAGTATGGTTCAACAAAATGATGTCTTCAGTCCCGTCATTGTGCACCAATTGCAAAGTCAGTGGCCTATTTGGGGCAAAGTCCATCAAATCAATAAAATTAAAGGTATCGTCTTCCTGAATTTTTTCGTAATCGGCTTCGTCCGCAAAAGTCAGGGCCAACATTCCTTGCTTTTTGAGGTTGGTTTCATGGATTCGTGCAAAAGAGCGGACAATCACTGCCATCACCCCCAAATGCCGTGGTTGCATGGCGGCATGTTCCCGGGAGGAACCTTCACCATAATTCTGGTCACCAACTACGACCGTGGGCACACCGGCCATTTTATAAGCACGCGCCACATCGGGTACGGGGCCGTAACCTCCGGTCAACTGGTTTTTCACCTTATTGGTTTCTTGGTTGAATTCATTTACCGCACCGATTAAGGTATTGTTGGCAATATTGTCCAAATGGCCTCTGAAACGCAGCCATGGGCCGGCCATGGAAATATGGTCGGTCGTACATTTTCCGTATGCTTTGATTAATAATTTCGCTCCGGTAATATTTTGTCCGTTCCAAGGCGAAAATCCTTCTAAAAGTTGCAAACGTTCAGAGTCCGGATTAACGATTACCTCCACGGTAGAACCATCTTCAACGGGTGCTTTGTAACCGTTGTCTTCGTAAGAAAAACCTTTGGAAGGCAATTCAAATCCGGTCGGCGGGTCGAGTTTCACCTCTTCACCTTTGTTGTTTGTTAGTGTATCCGTAATCGGGTTAAAGTCCAATCTCCCGGACACGGCAATGGCTGCAACCATTTCGGGGGAAGTTACAAACGCATAGGTATTTGGGTTTCCGTCCGCCCGTTTTTTAAAGTTCCGGTTAAAAGAGTGTACGATGGTGTTTTTTTCTTCTTTGTCAGCGCCTTCCCTATCCCATTGGCCGATGCACGGCCCGCAAGCATTGGTAAAAATCACTGCGTTTAAATCATTAAATGGCTGTAAAATCCCGTCTCTTTCGGCGGTATATCGAACTTGTTCGGAACCCGGGTTAATCCCAAAGCTCGCTTTGGTGGTCAATCCTTTTTCCACAGCCTGCTTTGCAATAGAGGCTGCGCGAGAAAGGTCTTCGTAAGAGGAATTGGTACAGGAGCCGATCAATCCCCACTCAACCGTTGTGGGCCATTCGTTCAATTGAGCCGTTTCCCTCATTTGGGATACAGGAGTCATTAAATCCGGGGTAAAAGGTCCGTTCAATCTGGGTTCTAATTTACTCAAATCAATGGTAATCAATTCATCATAATAAGCTTCGGGGTTATTGTAAACTTCTTGGTCCGAACGTAAATACTCACGGAGTTCATTTGCTAAATCCGCAATATCACTTCTGTCGGTTGCCCTCAAATACCTTTCGGAAGCATCATCATACGCGAAAAGGGAGGTCGTCGCCCCTACTTCCGCACCCATGTTACAAATGGTTCCTTTTCCGGTAGCAGACAAGTTTTCAGCTCCTTCGCCGAAGTATTCAAGAATGGCTCCGGTTCCGCCCTTTACGGTCAGGATGCCGGCCACCTCCAAAATTACATCTTTGGGGGAAGCCCAGCCATTCAGTTGCCCAATCAGCTTGATTCCAATCAGTTTCGGCATTTTCAGCTCCCAAGCCATTCCGGCCATGACATCTACCGCGTCGGCACCACCTACTCCGATGGCCAACATGCCCAAACCACCTGCGTTGGGGGTGTGTGAGTCAGTTCCGATCATCATTCCGCCCGGAAAAGCATAGTTTTCCAATACGACTTGGTGGATAATCCCCGCACCGGGTTCCCAGAATCCGATTCCGTATTTGTTGGAAACCGATTCCAAGAAATTAAAAACTTCCGAAGATTTGTGTATCGCATCTTGCAAATCGGCCTTGGCACCGACTTTTGCTTGGATTAAGTGGTCGCAATGAACCGTTGACGGAACTGCCGTTTTGGTTTTCCCTGCTTGCATGAACTGTAAGAGTGCCATCTGCGCTGTTGCATCCTGCATCGCTACCCGATCCGGGGCGAAATCCACATAAGATTCCCCTCTTTTATATGCCTGCATGGCCGTATGTTCATGGAGGTGGGAATAAAGAATTTTTTCTGAATAAGTCAAAGGTCGTCCGACAGCTCTTCTGGCGTGGTCCACACGCTCTTTCATTTGAGCATAAACTCCCTTGATCATTGCTATATCAAATGCCATATTTTTTAATTTAATTATAATACTGAAAGGGTTACAAATTTACTTTTTAATACCCATTTGAAACGGGTTTGTCAATTCATTTTAATTATTCAATTATAATTTAGAATGATTATAAAAGATTATGCAACAAGTTACCGAAATTAATGGGAATAATCCAATTATTTCCTTTTTTTATGAACTGTAAAATTTGATTACCTAAAGCTAATTCCCTATCAGACCGCTCGCTTTTACCCTTATTTCGATTTAAAACCGTGGTTGACCACGGTATGGGGTGTGGTCGATCACGGTATGGAGTGTAGTCAACCACGGTAGGGGGCGGGGTTCACCACGGTATGGGGCGGGGTTCACCACAGTAAAGGGCGGGGTTGACCACGATAGGCGACAGGGTTGACCACGGTTTAACGGCAAAATATCAATTACGCTGAACGACCATAAGCGATTATAAATTTTTAAAAGCCAACCAACCCTAATTGATTTATTCGCATCTTTATCAGTAAGAAAAAAGCGGTTGATAGAAGTTGAACTCATAGAAGGCTGTAAAAAGCAAGACCGGCGCGTACAGAAAATTTTGTACGAACGGTATGGCGCGCGATTAATGGGGGTTTGCAAACGCTACATGAAAAACGCAGGATTGGCGGAAGACGTTTTGGTCAAAGGGTTTTGAAGATTTTTGAAAACATCCATTCTTATGAAGGGAAAGGGAATTTTGAAGGCTGGATGTATAAAATCATGGTCAATGAATGCCTGATGGAACTGCGCAAAAAACAGGATTTCACGATTTACCTGGAATCGAGCAACATCCAACCCAAAAGAGACGCTACGGCATTGGAAAATTTATATGAACAGGATGTGTTGAAGTTGTTGGACTTCCTGCCAACCGGCTGCCGGACGGTGTTTAACCTCTACGTCATCGAAGGATACAAACACCGGGAAATTGCTGACCAACTGGATATTTCAGTAGGGACATCGAAGTCCCAATTGAATTTGGCAAAAGAGAAGTTGAAAGTATTGTTGAACGAATATGGCATTACCCAAAATAGATCGGTATGAGCACAAATGACCCCATAGAAGAATTGTTCCGGGAAAACCGGCAGGGTTTGGATGAAAAGCCGCGTGATTTGCTTTGGGAGCGGATTGAGGAACGGTTAGACGAAAAATCGATTCAGAAAAAAAATATTCGATGGTGGAAATATGCTGCTGCGGCTTCGGTTGCGGCCGTCTTCGCAATCGGGATTTTTACGGTATGGAATACTCCCGGATTGCCTGAAAAATCAGCATCCGAGCCACCAATTGTTTTCCAAAAAAATGAAGCCATCAGCCCGGAAAATGCCTCTGAAATCTTGGATAAACTGGAAGAAGATAAGCAATCAATCGTATTGCGGGAAACAAAACCAGAGATTCCCGGAATATATGAAGAACCCGCATCGGATATAGCCCCGCATCCAATACCCATGATGGAACGGGCAGCGGAAATGAGCGATTTGGAGGAAGAAAAGAGTGCAGAAGAAAAAGTGTACAATGAGGCTTCCATCGTTTTTCGGGGTGATACGCCGGAAAAAAAAGAAAAGAACTATATCTCCCAAAAAGGGATCGATGAAAGGCGAAGGGGAAACAGCGCGATGGCCGAAACGGCTTATTCGGACAGCATTTTTTTGCGGGAACTACAAGTCCGGACAAAGAATTACCTGATTTATTATACCCTCGTTTATGAAGATGAGAACCAAACTATTTTCGAAAACAAAAGCATCGCTTATCCTTCGCGGATTATTTTTCAGAAATCAAATGATTCCATTGAAGTGATTTACGAGGGAAATGATTCCAAAAAAAAATCAAGGGAAAGTAAAGAGATTCAGAAATTCGTAAATGATTTACTTTTTCATTCAATTGACATTGAGCAATGAAAAAATCATCGCTTATAACGCTCAATCTTCTCCAGAATTTCCTCCAAACCTAAATTGTGAATACTACCCATGTGGGAAGTTTGGAATTCCTTGTGCGGAACATAAGTCCCATCGTCAACTGAAATTCCCACAATCCGATACGCATCGCGGAAAGAAGTTCCCGTTTGCAACAAATGGTTGATGTTTTCCACGGTATAAATGGAGTCGTATTTTTCCTGATTCATAAACCCATCCGTAATCTGAATTTGGGGCAAAGCAAAAATCAAAATGTCTAAAATGTCGTTGAATTGAACCATTGGTTCGAACAAAATTTCTTTCAAAATTTGGAAATCGCGGTGGTAACCGCTCGGTAAATTATTGATGGTCAAAATGATGTCATTTGGCAATCCTTGTAATCGGTTGCAATGCGCGCGCGTCAATTCAAAGACATCAGGATTTTTTTTGTGCGGCATAATGGACGAGCCCGTCGTCATTTCCTTTGGTAATTTCACAAAGCCCATGTCCTGACTATTGTACATCACCAAATCGTAGGACATTTTGGATAGCGTGCCACAAATCATGGAAATCGCCACGGCTGTAGATTTTTCGGATTTTCCGCGTAACATTTGCGCACCTACCGAACTCACTGCCATTTCGCCAAAACCCAATTCTTCGGTAGTTGCTTTTCGGTCGATAGGGAAACTCGTTCCGAATCCTGCACCCGAGCCCAATGGATTTTGGTCGGCAACTTTATAGGCTGCATCCAGAAAATGTAAATCGGACAACAAATTTTCTGCATAAGCCGAAAACCACATCCCGAAACTACTCGGCATCGCCGCCTGGAAATGCGTATATCCGGGCATTAAATCGGCTTTATGTTCGTCCGCCTTGTTTACCATTATGTCTATCAACTCCAAAACTTTTGTTTTGGTTTCCGATAAATATTCTTTCAAAAATAATTGAATGGCCACTAAAACCTGATCATTTCGAGAACGAGCGGTGTGAATCATTTTTCCGGCATCGCCTGTTTTAAGGATTAGTTCCGCTTCAATTTTGGAATGGACATCTTCAAAATTTTCATCGATGACAAAGTTTCCGTTTTCGGTTTGTTGAATAATTTCATCCAAAGCTAATTGCAATTTAGCATTATCATCGGCCGAAATTATTCCGACTTTTGCCAGCATATTGGCTTGTGCTTTTGAAGCAATCGCATCATATTTCGCGAGATAACCGTCTAAAATTCGGTCTTTCCCCACGGTGAATTTTTCGATTTTATCGTTTACAGAGAAACCTTTGTCCCAGATCTTCATTTGATTTTGTTTTTAAAGTTTCACAAAATTAAGGTTTTCAGCTATTCTCCCAGCTCCATTCCTTCGATTACTTTGTAAATCACGTAATCTTTTTTGTCAGGGTCGTAGAGCGGATAGTTCAAATAATAAATGTTCATCCATTTTCCTTTAAACTGGTTTTGGGTTAGGATTTCAGAGCCTTCAAAATCCCAAAGCCAAAGGAATTTTAAAATAGAACCATCGCCTACTTCCAAGTTTACCACATTGAATTGTTTCTTTTCGATGACGGTAATTTTGCCCAGTTCTATGTTCATTTCCACCTCATCATCAGCAAAGTTCACACCTTCGGTCGCTGCATATTCCATAAAAAACAATGGGCAGTAAATGGCCATATTGATTCCAACTTCTTCTCCGAATTTTTCAAACCCGTACTCCATTAAACTTTTTCCTTGCGCATATTCGTCAAACATGCTCTTATGTTTAGAAATGCTGCTAAACATACAAACTCCTAATTGCATTTCCTTTTCTTGGGCCGTTGCTTCACCTAAATCTTTCTGGGTAATGCATTCACAGGTTTCTTTTGCAACGGTATCTAAAAAGTCTTGGGAAAAAAGGTTGAGGGAAACCAAACTGACAAATAGGCCTAATAATTTCTTCACTGCTTAAAATTTTTGGTAAAAGTAATTATAAACAATCAAAACCTCATGTTCTGAATCCGGACAGCATTTAAAATCGCCAGTAAAGCCACACCAACATCGGCAAAAACCGCTTCCCACATGGTTGCCAATCCACCGGCTCCGAGAATCAAAACAATGACTTTCACGCCAAATGCCAAAGCTATATTTTGAATGACAATTTGTTTTGTTTTGCGGCCAATTTTGATAGCAGTTGAAAGCTTGCCGGGCTGATCTGTTTGGATCACAACATCTGCCGATTCAATGGCAGCGTCGCTTCCCATTCCTCCCATTGCAATTCCGACATCACTTAATGCCAAAACAGGTGCGTCATTGATTCCGTCACCAACAAAAGCGACTATATTTTTGGGATTTTGTTTTAAATCGTGAACCTTTTGAACTTTATTTTCGGGAAGTAGATTCCCAAATGCTTGATTCATTTCTAATTCTTGTGCAACTTTTTGCACGATTGTATCTTTGTCCCCGCTCAACATCACGGTATGGGAAACACCATTTCGTTTTAAATCCATGATGGCTTGCTTTGCATCGGATTTAATTTCATCAGCGATGGTTAGGTAACCCGCAAATTTCCCATCAATCGCCACCAGCACCATACTTTCAACGATCTTATCGATTTCACTATCGTAAGGAATTCCGAATTTTTGAAGTAATTTTCCGTTTCCGGCAAGAATTTCTTTTCCATTTACAACTCCTTTCAGTCCATGACCCGAAAATTCTTCTACATTTTCGGCTTTAAAATCTGAAGGATGAAATTCCACAATCGCCTTGGCAATCGGATGCGTAGAATTCATTTCCAATGCCGAAACATAATCCAGAAACTCCTTTTCCTGAAATAATTCCGATTGAACTTTTTGGACTTTGAAAACTCCTTGGGTCAAGGTTCCGGTTTTGTCCATTACCACCGTATTGACTTTTGCCATTAAATCTAAAAAATTAGATCCCTTGAACAAAATTCCGTTTCGCGAAGCTGCGCCAATTCCTCCGAAATATCCGAGCGGAATGGAAATTACCAAAGCACAAGGACAAGAAATCACCAGAAAAACCAATGCCCGATAGAACCATTCATTCAATTCATAATTTTCCACAAAAAAATAGGGCAGAAAAGTCAAGGCAACTGCTAAAAAGAAAACGGCAGGCGTATATACTTTTGCGAATTTTCTTATGAACAATTCTGTCTTGGCTTTTCGGGCACTCGCCTCCTGAACCATTTGCAGGATTTTGGCCAAGGAACTGTCTTCGAATTTTTTAGTCGTCTTGATTTCTATGACTTTTCCTTCGTTGAGCATTCCTGCCAAAACCATTTCGCCTTTTCGAATGGTATCGGGCTTGCTTTCTCCTGTCAGAGCCGCCGTATTGAAACTAGAAGAGTCAGACATTAAAATTCCGTCCAGCGGAACCTTTTCACCCAGTTTCACTTGTAGGGTTTCATCTATTTCAATTTCTTCAGGATGAAGTGTTTGCCATTCATTGTTTCGAAAAACATTGGCTTCCTCGGGCCGAACATCCAGCAAGGCTTTGATATTGTTTTTAACTTTATTGACCGCTGCACTTTGAAAGAGTTCGCCTACGGCATAAAAAAGCATAACTGCAACGCCTTCCGGATATTCGCCCAATATAAAAGCTCCGATGGTCGCAACCGACATCAAGGTAAATTCGGTAAAGAAATCGCCTTTTCGGATGGTTCGAAATCCTTGTAACAAAACGGGAAATCCAACCGGGAGATATGCTACCGTATACCAGAAAATTCTTAGCATTTCGTTTTGGAAAACTTCCCATTCAAAATAATCCATCGAAATTCCCATGGCCAACATCAGCCCACTGACAACGGCAGGAATATATGTTTTAAAACGAAAAGCATTCCCATGGTTGTGATCATGAGAATGCCCATTTGTATTATTTTCTTCTTTCACAGGGTTTGTGGGACAACAATCTTGCGACATAATTCATTCTTTTCCACAAATTTGCATCGTAGTAGGATGTATCGCTCTTGACTTCAGCCTTTCTTCCAACTCCGTTACCATCTATTATTCCGTTTATAATTATTCTTTGCGGGGAGGAAGGTTGTTGCCTTTCTTCATTTCTTCTCCAATTTGGTTGGCTGCAGCAAAAGAAGCAATCATATTGTTAAGCATATCTCCGGCTGCGTGAGGTGAATTGGGCAATAGAATCAAATTCGATTTATTGGTTCCCCCAATGGATTGAAGCGTGTCATAATGCTGCGTAACCACAATCAAAGCCGAAGCTTCTTGGGAATTAATCCCTACTTTGTTCAAAACATTTACCGATTCTTCCAGACCTCGTGCGATTTCTCTTCTTTGGTCAGCAATACCTTGCCCCTGAAGCCTTTTGCTCTCTGCTTCGGCTTTGGCTTTTTCAACGATTAAAATTCTTTGCGCATCACCTTCATATTGTGCCGCCACTTTTTCACGCTCTGAAGCGTTGATACGGTTCATGGCGTGTTTTACTTGTTCGTCCGGGTCGATATCGGTTACCAAAGTTTTGATGATGTCGTATCCGTAATCATTCATGGCTTCCTGCAATTCGCTTTTTACCGCAATGGCTATGTCGTCTTTCTTTTCAAAAACATCGTCTAAACGTAATTTCGGAACCTCGGCACGAACCACGTCAAATACATAAGATGTAATCTGAGCATACGGATTGTCCAATCTGTAAAAGGCATCGTAAACTTTATTCGCAATCACCACATATTGAACCGAAACCTTGATTTTAACAAAAACGTCGTCCTTGGTTTTGGTTTCCACCATCACGTCTAATTGCTGAACTTTCAACGAAAGCCTGCCCGCCACACGGTCAACAACCGGGATTTTCAATTGAAATCCGGCACCGCGCACACTTTGGAATTTTCCAAAGCGTTCAATGATGACAGAAGTTTGTTGCTTGACAATGAAGAATAATCCCAATATGCTTAAAAGGAATATCGCGAGAATGATGTAAATAACCGAAGAAAATGTACTTAGAAGATCGAATGGGTTCATAATTTTTAATTTTCCCGAAAATACGGTTTTTTTACAACATACCCAACTCAAACTTGGCTTCTTCGCTCATCATATCGCGATCCCAAGGCGGGTCAAAAGTGAGTTCGATTTCCGCTTCTTCCACACCTTCAATTTGTTCTACTTTTTGTTTTACTTCATTGGGCAGGCTATCTGCTACCGGGCAATTGGGAGAAGTCAGCGTCATCAGGACTTTTACTTTTCCGTTTGCGTTGGCAAAAGCATCATAAATCAACCCCAGTTCATAGATATCTACCGGGATTTCGGGGTCATATACGGTTTTGAATTTCTCAACGAGTTTATCGCCGATTTCATTCATTTGTTGTTCTGTAAGTGCCATTTTTTGTGTTTTTACAAATTTACGGTATTAAGTTTCAAGTGCAAAGTTTAAGGTTCAAACTCTGTATCAACAATTACCCATTTCTGCAACAAAGAATCTTTATTAAAATAAAGATGGAGAAAAACATACCCATTTGGATCAATATTATAATCAAATTTTTCCTCTATCAAGAATTTCGCAAATCCATTGACTGTATCAATTGACTCGGGCTCACCAATTAATTTTACAACTTCTTTATAAGTTGAACTTTTATTATGCCGATATTCCGTTTTCAAATGATTTTTTACCAAATCCCAAACCATTAGTGACCTATATCCTCCTATTGAAACTCCACTTTCATAGGGCTTCCATTTTTCGGACTCAAATTGCATTCTTTCTCTTTCGCAAGAAACAAAGAGCCATAATATTAGAATTAGATAAATAACGCTTTTCATATTTCCGTTTAAATTCTTTCCATCAAAATGCATAAATACTTTTTCATAAAAATAAGATGATCACCAGCCTTAACTTGCTAGGGCTTTAAATTTGACAAGAATTCCAAAATCGACTCCTCATCCAAACCGACCATTTTCTCCAATTCTTCCACAGAACCATGCGGAATGAATGCATCCGGATAACCTTTTCGGATGATTTTTCCTTTGAATGCCTTTTCCGAAGCATATTCCAAAACCGCATCGCCAAATCCGCCGTTTAAAATCCCATCTTCAAAACTGACGATGGTTGGGTATTTCTTAAATATTTCATCCAATAAATCCTCATCCAAAGGTTTGCAGAAAATGAATTTATAATGCCCGATTTTTTCTTTGAGATTTCTCGACGTCTCCGCCGCGGCGGATTCGCTCGAAATGACAGATTGGATTTTCTGGCCAATGGTACCGAAAGTCAAAACAGCAACTTCACTACCGGACTGCAATTCTTCCGCTTTTCCGATTTCCAGTTTTTCAAAATACAATTGGTTACTGAGCCAAGTCGAAGTATCTGTTTGCGAATTTCCTTTTGGAAAGCGAATTGCAAAAGGCGAATCACTGAACTGAGCTGTATAAAGCAAATTCCGGAAATCTTTTTCGTCCATCGGAGCGGAAAGGATCATATTGGGAATGGTTCGCAAAAAGGAAATATCGAAATATCCGTGATGCGTCGCACCGTCCGTTCCAACAATTCCTGCCCGATCAATACAAAAAACAACGGGTAAGTTCTGCAAAGCCACATCGTGAATGACTTGATCGTAAGCGCGCTGTAAAAACGTCGAATAAATCGCCAGATAAGGTTTGATTCCCTGCGTTGCCATTCCGGCTGCGAGCGTAACCGAATGTTGTTCCGCAATTCCTACATCCAAAACACGGTTTGGGAATTCAAGTCGGGCTTTGACCAAATTACTTCCGGTCAGCATTGCAGGCGTGATGGCGGTAATTTTTTCATTCTGACGCATCAGTTCGCTCATTGTTTCGCCAAAAACCTGTTGGTATGAAATTTTATTTTGGGAAGTTTTAGAAATTTCGCCCGTTTCCTTGTTGAACAATCCAGGCGAATGCCATTTTACCTGATCGGCTTCCGCATTGGCGTATCCTTTTCCTTTCACGGTTTTGATGTGAAGAATTTTTGGTTTTTTAATGGCTTCCAATTCCTCAAAGGCCGAAAAAATTTCGGCAAAATTATGTCCGTCAATTACGCCTTTGTAATGAAATCCGAAATCTTCAAAAACCGAATGTTTGCCGCCGTTTTCCAAATGGAAGAAATGTTCTTTCAGCGCACCAACCGATGGATCGATTCCGATGGAATTGTCATTCAGAATGATTAAAACATCCAAACCAGTACTTCCCAAATGGTTCAGTCCTTCCAGTGCCATTCCCGAAACAATGGACGCGTCACCTATAACCGCAATATGTGTATTGAATTTCCCCAGCATCTGGTCAGCGATCGCCATTCCGGTTATAGCCGAAACGGAAGTCGAAGAATGCCCCGTTCCAAATGCGTCAAATTCGCTTTCCTCCCGGGAAGGGAAACCGGCAATTCCTTTTAATTGGCGAAGGGAATGAAAATCTTTTTTTCGTCCGGTTAAAATTTTATGCGGATAGCATTGGTGTCCAACATCCCAGATAAGCAAATCTTCGGGCGTATTGAAATAATAATGCAGCGCAATTGTAAGTTCCACAACACCCAATCCTGCACCCAGATGTCCCGGTTTTACGGACAGCGTTTCGAGGATAAATTCCCGCATTTCGGCAGCCAACTGAGACAAATTCTCTTTGGGAATTTTTCGTAAATCTTCTGGAAAATTGATTTCTTCTAAAACTGGTTTCATTATGAATTTGTAAAATTACATAAAACACATAGAAACCCACTATCTTTGCAAATTATTAAAAAAGGGTATGTTCCAGATTGGTGACACATTGATTTCCGAAGAAATTTTATCGGAGGAATTTGTTTGTAACCTTTCCAAATGCAAAGGGATTTGTTGTGTGGAAGGTGATGCCGGTGCGCCTCTCAACGAAGATGAACTTCCTGTTCTGGACGATATTTATGAAAATGTAAAGCCCTATTTACGTCCGGAAGGCATCGCTGCCATCGAAAGGATTGGGAAATACGATATGGATTCCGATGGTGAATGGGTCACTCCTTTGGTAAACGGAAAGGAATGTGCTTATGTCATTTTTGACGAAAAAGGAATCACCAAATGCGGGATTGAAAAAGCTTATGAAGAAGGAGCCGTAGATTACAAAAAACCGATTTCCTGTCATTTATATCCCGTTCGAATCAAAGAATACCGGAAGTTTACCGCCGTCAATTACCATGCTTGGCAGATTTGTTCAGACGCCTGTGCCCTCGGTAAAGAACTGAAAGTAAATGTCGCCCATTTTTTGAAAGACGCATTGATCCGGAAGTTTGGACAAGAATGGTATGAGGAATTGCTCGAAATGGACAAAGAATACCAAGCACGAAAACAAAAAAGAAGATTTAGACTATGATTCACAATATCACAAAAGCAAGGCAATCCACTGCTTCCATAGAAAGATTATACATCACAATGCGGCATTTGTTTCACCGCGGAAATTACCGTCCCACCGGGCAATCCGGGAAAATCATTCAAGACCTGCTTTTACAGTTGAATCCGGAGATTTACGGTTCCATGGCCGATTCCGAAAAAGTGGAACTCAATGGGTTGATTTATGTGTTGGATCGTCTCCCGGAGGGGATTACCGAAACGCCTTATGTGAATTTTACTTCCAACGAAGGCATTGATACCGCAAAGTTCAAACCGATTATTCCTCCCAAAAGAAGACGACTCTGTTACCGGGTAGATGACGACCAGATGAACATTGAAGTGACCCGCGGCCGTTCCGAAATTTACGATACGTTGACACATTTGACTTTTCTGTACAATGAAGCCGATAAAATCCGGGCTCGCGCATTCAATAAACACACCCAAAAAATCAACCGCGTTTGGCAGAAGATTGAAGAAATCGTTTTGAATGATTTAAAAATCACTTCCAAAGAAAGAGACATTGCCCTGATGCACCTTTCCACCATTTTAGGAAGGACGTTTCAGGAAACCCAACTCGCCTATAAATATTTCAGCCAAGAAAATGACAAGGAGAAATTCTTCCGGATTATCTATTGGATGGGCCATACTTCCCACCAGGACCATACCGGTTTCAAACGAAGGGAAATCAGCTTCACATCTACCTTACGGGAAAGAATCGGCCACCACATCATCGGCGAAAGGTGGGCCAACAACATCAAAAAAACATTGTCGGATAACAACCTTTTCCACCGTCCGCTGCACATCATCAGTGCGAATATGCACAGCGTTTCCAATATGTTTTATGCTTTTGACGGATTGAAGAAGCAATGCGATTCAGTCAATGAGTTCGATGTTTACAAGGATTTGAGTTCCGCCAAAAACAAGGCGTTGCGCGATACCGTTCAGGAACATTCATTCAAGAACGGTTTGATTTTCATCCCTGATACTTCCGGAACGAATATGGATGTACAAATCATTGATTTGAAGAAAGTAAATCTTAAAAATACTGCTTTTTCTAAATTGGACCATTCACCCGAAGACGTTCTAATTGTTATGGATTATGCATTTGGCGAACAGGCTTTTGAAGTGATGGATGAACTCCTGAAACCTTATAAAACCAAATCCAGCGCGACCATGATGAATGTCAAATCCATAGCTATTATGGGAAAAGCCGGCATCCTCGAAGGTAAAAAAGGGGATATCATGGTGCCCAATTCTCATTTGATAGAAGGACTTACAGACAATTATGTCTTTGAAAACAAATTGACTGCGGCAGACTTTAAGGGACAACGGTTGGGTATATTTGAAGGCCCGATGATAACGGTCTTGGGTACTTCGCTCCAAAACAAAGACCTGTTGGAATACTTCAAAAATTCGTCTTGGAAAGCAATCGGACTGGAAATGGAAGGCGGACACTACCAAAAGGCCATTCAAATCGCTTCCAAAATCAGGAACCATATATCGCCCGATGTCAAGGTAATGTACGCCTATTATGCGTCGGACAATCCGCTAGAAACAGGAAGCACCTTAGCTTCAGGCGGCTTGGGCTTAACAGGTGTCAAGCCCACCTACCTGATTACCAAAATGATTTTAAAGAAAATACTCCACAGCTAATTAGCGGTTTCTTTTCTTCCTTTGACCGGGCGCATAAGGTTTCGCAGATTTCGCTCCGGTTCTTTTCTTCACCTGCCCGGGCGCATTGTGCCGAGCAGTTTTACCGTCATGGTTCTGATCCTTCAAAATCACCTTTCCGTGCCGCGGATGTTTCGGTGGGTGCCTTGGATGCTTTCTGGGCACACAAGCAGCCAACAAAAATCCGATTAATAAGACCCCTAAAATTCGACTGAAATATTTCATGATTTAAGGTCTTGGCGGTTTAGGCGGCTTGGGTGGAAGTGGCGGTGCTTCACCGTGTTTCGGATGTGGCGGCGGAGGCGGCGGGGCAGGATGGGCACAACCCAATGCTGTCCCAAAGACTATCAGGAATCCTGAAATGTATGCTAATTTTTTCATGAGTGATAATTTTGAATTGCCTATGAAATTATTATGCCAAAACATCCGACCTGATTTCAACCTGATTCATTTAGGGATAATGTAATATAACGTGGTGATGCATTTCGCAAAGCACCAATTATAATTTAAAAAGTGTTTAAAAAAATCTGTAACCCAACAAGACCCCAAAAGTGATGGTGTTTCCTTTTAAGTTTAATTCTGAATTTGTCAACTTCGAAAAGTCCATATTGTATTGCCCCTGAAAACCAAATCGTAAATCTTTGATGTCATATATTGCACCCACTTCAAACGAACCTCCAAAAATAAATGATTCGGCATACAAATCCTGATATATTGCACTTTTAAATTCTTTTTGAGAGATTAACAAATCAAAACGAGGACCTGCACCAAAATAAATTTGAGAAGAAGAGAATGGTATTTTTAATCGGAAGGACGGATTGAACACTAAATAATCAAAGTTTTCTTCTAAGTCTGTACGGACGCCATTTAGCTCAAAGTTTCTTTTTTGTCCCCCTTTTCTTAAAGCCCCAATTTCTGCCGATAAATAATAAATCTTACCTTCTTTTTCTAAAAGTGTAGATTCAATTCCAAAATAATAATTGAGGTTATTTTTATCTAAAATTTCATAATCGCTATGAACTTTTGAATAGGTTATACTATTATTCACAATGACATGCTGGGCATAACACGTCATTGTGAACAACAGTATAATAATAGATAATATTTTCATTGAAAATTGAATTTAGGGCATTATATAATAAAATTTATAATATATTCCGTTGTCATAAACGCTGAAGAATTCATTTTATAGCTTATTAAAAAACGAATTTCAAGTTTCGAAAAACGAAAAGCCAAATTCCTTAACTTTGCTTTTCCATGTTTTTAGAAAACACCATCAACCACACCAAGCAAAGCGGCTGGCTCGAAGTCATCTGCGGATCGATGTTTTCGGGTAAAACCGAGGAACTCATCCGGCGTTTGAAACGGGCAGAAATGGCACAACAGAAAATCGAAGTTTTCAAACCGGCTATCGACATCCGTTATGCCCAGCAAGAAGTCGTTTCCCACAACCAGAATTACCTGAATGCAACGCCGGTTGATTCGGCATATAATATTTTATTGTTGTGTGAAGACTGCGATGTCGTGGGAATCGACGAAGCCCAGTTTTTTGACGAAGCCATCGTGGAGGTTGCCAATCAATTGGCCAATTCCGGAAAAAGGGTAATCATCGCGGGATTGGATATGGATTTCAAAGGCCGGCCGTTCGGGCCGATGCCGGATTTGATGGCAACGGCGGAATACGTGACCAAAGTCCATGCGATTTGCATGCGAACCGGAAACCTCGCCCACTATTCACACCGCAAAACAAAAAGCGATAAACTGGTAGAACTCGGAGAAGCGGATGAATACGAAGCCCTGAGCCGCACAGCTTTTTGGGAAGAAATGAAAAAAGACAATAACGCATAAACCTTGTCAAGGTTATTTTCATAGCGAATATTAACCTTGACAAGGTTCAATTCTTAAACAAATAAGATTTGAAACCCTACGAAATAAAAGAATTAGCGCAAATCATTTCGGCTGAAATCACCGGAAACCCAATCGGAAAGATTGAAGAAATCTATTTCGATTCCCGGACGGTATATCAGCCCAACAACGCTGTATTTTTCGCATTTGCCGACAATAAATATTTATTTGATGCCTACAAAAAAGGAATCAGGTTTTTTATTGTTTCCCAAACAGATGAAATCTTTGGTGACGCAGTGTATCTGAAAGTTGGCTCTCCCCTAAAAGCATTACAAGATTGGGCCAAATACCACCGGAATAACTTCAGTTTGCCCATTATCGGAATTACCGGAAGCAACGGAAAAACCATTGTAAAAGAATGGTTGAATCAACTTTTGTGGAAAGATTATTCCATTGTTCGCAGTCCGAAAAGTTATAATTCTCAGATTGGTGTTCCGCTTTCGGTATTGCAGATAAATGAAGAAAACACATTGGGAATTTTTGAAGCAGGCATCTCCAAGCCTGCTGAAATGGGAAAACTCGAAGAAATCATCCAACCGGAAATCGGGGTGTTAACACATATAAGTTCGGCGCATTTGGAGAATTTCACCTCAAAAGAAGAACTCATACGCGAGAAATTAAAACTATACAGCAAATCCGAAAAGCTGATATTCAACGCTGATAATGCCTTGGTTCAAAATATAATTCGAGCGGTTTTTCCCGATAAGAACTATTACACATTTGGGAAATCAACTGAAAACACGCTTCGGCTTATTTCAATAGAGGAAATACCGACCGGAAAAGCAATTAATTTTGAATTTAATAAAAAGAATTATGCCTTCCAGATTCCATTCCATGACGATGCTTCAGTTGAAAACAGCTTGACGGTTTTAACAGTTATTGCCGCTTTGGGAGAGGATTTGGAAAATTATTTACCCCAAACCCGGAACCTTCTTCCCATAGAAATGCGTTTGGAAATCAAAGAGGCCATCCGCGATTCTATTTTAATTAATGACAGTTTCAATTCCGATTTGCATTCTGTAAAAGTTGCATTGGATGTGTTGGCACAGCAAACTTTTCCACGAAAAAGCCTGGTGCTTACCGATGTTTTACAAAGCAACCTAAACAAAGACGATCTTTACAAAAAAGTTTCTGATTTGGTGAATTCTTATCAGATTGACGATTTGGTTTTAATTGGAGAATTCATTCCCAAATACAAAAATCTCTTCAAAACCCCGGCTCGTATATTTGAGAATACCGAAGAATTTTTAAAAGAACTGAGCGTTAAAAACGTGCATAATGAAGCCATTTTATTGAAAGGAGCCCGACCCTTTCAATTGGAAAAAATATCTGCTTTTCTGGAGAAAAAATCGCACGACACCGTTTTGGAAATCAATCTCAAAGCATTGGTTGACAATGTGAAATATTTCAAAAGCAAACTGAATTCCAAAACCAAAATGATGGCGATGATCAAAGCCAACTCCTATGGTACCGGCAGTTTTGAGATTGCACAAACATTGGAACACCAACAAATTGATTATTTGGGAGTTGCGTATGCAGATGAAGGTGTTGAACTGCGGAAAGCGGGAATAACTTTGCCCATTATGGTGATGAACCCCGAGCAAAGCAGCTATTCGTCCATCATCGATTATAAATTGGAACCCGAAATTTACAGTTCCAGGGTTTTGGATTTATTTATTCAGACACTCAAAGAAAAATCAATCACAGAACCCTATCCGATTCATCTCAAAATCGATTCGGGTATGAACCGATTGGGATTCCGAAAAGAACAGATTGAAGAGCTCATTCAAAAATTAAAATCGGAAAAAGCTGTTATTGTAAAATCCATTTTCACGCATTTGGCAACGGCCGATATGCAAGATGAAAAAGCTTTTGCCCAAGAGCAACTCAAGGTTTTTGACGAAGTTTATGAGAAAATCTGTTCGGATTTAAACATAAAACCCGTAAAACATGCTTTGAATTCGGCAGGCATAATCCATTTCCCTAAACATCAATACGATGCCGTACGATTGGGCATCGGAATGTATGGCATTTCGGATGATGAAGAAACCCAAAAGAAACTCAAAAATGTGGTGACTTTCAAAACGGTAATTTCCAAGATTTCAGAAATCGAAACCGGTGAAACCGTGAGCTACGGTCGCAAATTCAAAGCAGAAAGAAAAACGAAAATAGCCACCCTTCCGGTTGGGTATGCCGACGGCATCCGCCGTTCATTGGGCAATGGCCTGGGCAAAATGAGCATTCAAGGGAATTTAGTTCCAATTATCGGAACTGTTTGCATGGATATGCTTATGCTCGATGTGACGGATTGCCCTTGCAAAGAAGGCGATGAAGTTATCATTTTCGGCGAAAACCCGAGCATTTCCGATCTTGCCGAACAAATGGGAACGATTCCCTACGAAGTTCTGACTTCGATTTCTTCGAGAGTGAAAAGGGTTTATTATAGGGAGTAAAAATTCTTAACCTTGCCAAAGTTATATCCGCACCGCCGAAAACTTTGGCAAGGTTTTTCACAAAATTCTTTAAATTTACTTTCCTAAACTTAAATGTTATGCAACTCGCTGTTATCCAAAATAAAATTTATGAGATCCGCGGGCAAAGCGTGATGTTGGATTCGATTTAGCTGAACTGTATGAAACAGAAACACGGATTTTGAACCAGGCCGTTAAAAGAAATATGGATCGCTTTCCGGGACGATTCATGTTTCAGCTTACGGAAGAGGAATGGAAATATATGTCATCACAAATTGTGACGACATACCCTGAAAAACGCCCTAAGGGGGCTTTCCCCTATGCCTTTACCGAACATGGCGTTACCATGCTGGCCAGTGTTTTGCGGAGTAAAAAAGCGATTCAAACCAATATTGCCATTGTAGAAGCCTTCATTTATCTGAAAGAATTTGTTTTGAATTACAAGGAATTATCGGAAAAATTAAAAGAAATGGAAACCAGATACGACAAGAATTTCAACGATATTTACCAAGCGATCAATTTCCTGATTGAAAAGGAAAATCAATCTTTTGAACAAAAAGAAAGAACCAAAATTGGCTACAAAAAAGAATCAAAATAATACAGGCCAAAGTTTCACATTCGCAGAAATCCGTGAGAAACTGGCGAGATACTGCGTTTACCAAGACCGTTGCCACTGGGAAGTAGAAAACAAGATGAAGGAATTCAACCTCATCCCCGAAGCCAAAGATGAAATTATCATTTACCTGATTCAGCACCAATTCCTGAATGAAGAACGCTTTGCCAAAAGTTTTGCCCGTGGAAAATTCAACCAGAAAAACTGGGGGCGGGTCAAAATCAAATCGGAACTGAAAAAGAGAAAAATCCCTCCCAAATTGATTGAATCCGCTTTGAAAGAAATTGACCCGGAAGCTTATTTCTCAAGGCTGACGGAATTATTCGAAAAGAAAAAGGAATCACTGCGGTCTGAAAGGGAAAGTTTCAAAAAAAAGGCAAAAATCCGGAACTATCTATTGCAAAAAGGTTTCGAGTCAGATTTAATCCAAATGTTAAATGGGGTTTAATTTTATAAAAAATACTAATTTTACCCAAAATAATTCAAATCATGAAAAAAACAATCATGTTGGGGTGTCTGCTGCTCTCAACTTCCTTTTTCCTTTCCTGCGAAGCCTGGGAGGACGAAAGCTACCATCCCGGCGGCAATACCGGCGACGGCATGTTGCTCAAAGAAGTAAAAACAACCACCAACGGTGCTGAAGCGCTGACCACTTATACCTATGACGCCGAAAACCGCGTCAAGGAAATCTTCCATTATTCCGACATATTGGACATGGAAACCTATGCACACACCGTCAATACTTATTCCAGCGAAACCAGTTACACTTCGGTTACCAATACCCACCAAGGCGACCTAATCGAATCGACTACGACCATGACCGCGCAAATCAACGGCAACTTATTGAACATAGACATGGAAATGGAAGTGGGGGGTGAAGTGATGATGACGATGACCAATGAAATGACATTTAGCGCGCCCTGCGGTGTCACTGAAAACTTGATGAACCTCATCGCCGAAGGCATGCCGCCGATGGAAGTGTTGATTACCTACCAATACACGGATGCCAATTGTAGCTACAAGGAATTCCAGAATGGCGACCTGACCAACACGGTTACCAACGACGATAAATTCTCGCCTTATACCACGCCCGAAGCCATGGCCATGGGCATCGTCCAGCACAATTACATCAAAATGGAAGGAGCCGACGGCACCGTTGAAAATGTGCTATACACTTACAACGAAGACGGATACCCGACCAAAGCCATCCATACTTTCAGCGGGACTTCCGATGGAACCAACTTCACCGAAGAGTTTTTCTATTATTAATTCAATTGAAATCAAATAAGTTCAGAGGCTGTCCGTTTCAAGGCAGCCTTTTTTATTTCCAATAAATTCCTGCCTATCTTTGCAATAATTTCGCAGCATATGAAACCCTTTTTTGCAGAAACCCATGTACGATGGTCCGACTTGGACGCCAACCGCCATCTGGCAAATGCCTCCTACATGAATTTCACCAGCTTTGCCCGGATCGCTTATTTGCGGCATTATGGTGTTTCAATGGAGAATTTAGCGCAATGGAACATCGGCCCGGCCGTGCTCCGGGAAGAATTTTCTTTTTTCAAAGAAGCGCACGAAGGACAAGAAATCATCATCACCGTCGAACAAACCGGGATTTCAGACAAAGGCGAAATGTTTGAATTTGAACACAACCTGTACTTAAAAGACGGAACCCATTTAGCCTATTCAAGGGTTTTCGGGGTTTGGTTTTCCATGGATCAAAGGAAAACCACACCGCCCCCGGCCGAAATGCGTTCCTTGCTTTCGCTCGCTACAAAAGGGCATTCTGTCCGGAATTTATCCATGGCCGACCTCAAAAACCTGCCCGTAAAACCCCAAAACATAGACCCTCAAATTTTCAGCCATGCTTGACGATAAAAACCCGCAGTTAACCCCATTGGAAAAATTAGGCGAATTCCGTTTGATTGACCATTTGACCCAATCATTTGAAATTCAAAATGAATCTACCCGAACAGGAATCGGCGACGATGCCGCCGTCCTGAATTTCGAAGGGACGGAAACCGTGGTTTCCACCGATATGCTCGTGGAAGGAGTCCATTTCAATCTGGCTTATGTTCCGCTCAAACATTTGGGCTACAAATCCATCATCATCAACCTCAGCGATATTTACGCCATGAACGCACAGCCTTCCCAAGTGTTGGTTTCCGTTGCCGTTTCCAACCGTTTCCCGGTGGAAGCCTTGGAAGAATTATACGAAGGCATTCAAATCGCTTGTAAAAAATACAAGGTGGACCTAATCGGGGGCGATACCACCTCTTCCATTAGTGGGCTCATCATCAATGTGACTGCAATCGGAACCGCAAAAAGAGAGCATTTAACCTATAGAAACGGTGCCGATGAAAACGATTTACTCGTGGTCAGTGGCGATTTGGGCGGGGCTTTTCTGGGTCTTCAGGTTTTGGAGCGGGAAAATGAGGTCTTCAAAGTCAATCCCCAAACCCAACCCGATTTGGCGGAATATGAATACATCGTAGGAAGGCAGTTAAAACCCGAAGCCGGGAAGCACATCATTGATTTGTTGGAACAACTCGTAGTGAAGCCTACTTCCATGATTGATGTTTCCGACGGCCTTTCGTCTGAGATTTTACACCTTTCCAAACAAAGCGGATACGGCTTCAAAGTCTATGAAGAAAAAATCCCGCTAGATCCGATGGTCATCAAAACCGCGGAGGAATTCGGTATCAACCCCATTACCTGTGCGCTCAACGGAGGCGAGGACTACGAATTATTGTTTACCATTTCCCAATCCGACTTCCCGAAAATCAAAGGAAACCCACACCTTACGGTTATCGGCCATACCACCGAACAAAACGCGGAAAACTACCTGATGTTACAGGGCAGCGAATCCGCCGTGCCCCTAACTGCACAAGGATGGAATGCGTTTGAAGGGGAATGAGTCTCTTTGGATTTCGTCGTATTTCAGCCTTGTCAAGGTTCCATAAAAAATTATACAGAGTCGTTATGAAGTTTAAGCGGCAATTTCTTTTGGCTTCGTCGTTATTTAAGCCTTGTCAAGGTTTGGAACCTTGACAAGGCTTGAGACGGATAATCAGTAGGTTTATTCTTCCAACGCCATTTGTCAGAGCGAGCGCAGCGGAGCGAAGGATCTAAAAAATATCTCTCCTATCGTCGAGATGACAGGGTTGTCATTCAGAGCGAGCGCAGCGGAGCGAAGGATCTAAACAACCAAAAAGATTAAAATTATATTCAATTCGAAATGAATATCGTATGGTTTTTTTAATAAATTTGCACCAACCTATACAACTTTTTTTTGATTACCTATAAAATACCTATGATGAACCTACCTATACCCCGGGCAAAGTCTTTGCTCACCCCTTTTTTTATTGCCTTCTTTTTGATGTGCTCCTCGCTAACTTGGGGACAGGCGAACTTGTCCATTACCAAAACCGGTTACCACCATGGAGGCAATACCCGGGTTAATTTCATGGTTATTGTAACAAACACAGGCAATGCAGCGGCAACTAACGTAACAGTTACGGATCAACTATCCTCAGACTGGACCTACTCACACGGTGCTAATGATTACAGAAGAACCCATGGCGAAGTGGCTTGGAATTCCGGTACAAAGACATTGAGTTGGACTATTCCTTATATAGCACCCAATGGTGGTACAGCGGTTTTGATTTTTAATACAGACCGTACGTTTCTGGGTTGGCATACCCCTCCGGGAAACCCTCATAGCAATACTGCTCAGATATTAGCTCCTTATGCTGCTACCAGTACGGCTACGACAATTCCATTACATCAAGAACGAAATCTATCCATAGCGATTACCCCGCCTACTAATATGTCGCCTGAATTAGAAGAGAACGTGACTTTTGTACTCACGGCAAGTACTGTAAGTGGAAATAACGCGAGAGCTCGTGTAACATTCAAGTTGCCTCCCGGTTTTGAATATGTTAGCACCTCAGGATATGGCACTTATACACCTGAAACTGGAGTTTGGAACATTCCTGAAATTGGAGTTAATAGCGGTGCTAATACTCGGGTTCGGTCAATTATAGCCAAAACCAAAACGACTTCGGCTACTGCAGATGGCTATAAAGTGGCTGCTGCCCTAACAGAAATAGTTGGGAGTACTCCTACTTATATAGAAACAGATATATCCAACAATATTGCCACACTAACCCTTACCCCACAACTTGCTTCGGCAGATTTGCAGGTTACCAAAAATGTGGACAACAACACACCTACTTTAGGGAACAATGTGGTATTTACCGTTCAGGCAAAAAACAATGGACCCGATACTGCGACCAATGTAAACGTAACCGATCTATTACCGGCGGGGTATGAATATGTCAGCCACACCGTATCTTCCGGGACATACACCCAAGGAACCGGCGTTTGGGATATAGGAAATATGGCAAATACAGTGACCCAAACCCTTACGATCACCGCAAAAGTGGTCAGCGGGAGCAACCTTACAAATACCGCAACTATTTTAGGTGGGGTCACAGATCCGAACAACGCCAACAATACCGCTTCTGCTTCAGTTACCCCTGTATTGCCCACTGCTGATTTAGGTGTTTCAGTGGTTATGAGCAATACCCAACCCACTCCCGGAAATAATGTTACATTCACGATTACCGCCCAAAACCTCGGGCCTGATGCTACCTTATTTGCCAAGGTGAATAGTCTTTTACCTTCCGGTTTTTCTTATGTAAGCCATACCGCTTCCGTTGGTACTTATAACAATGGCACAGGGGTATGGACGATTGGGAGCTTTGCAAACGCCGCTACTGCGACCTTAACAATAACGGCACAAATGCTAGCGTCTGGTACCCATACGCTTTCAACAACAATTACGCACGGAGGTACAGACCCCGTTCCGGGGAACAATACGCAATCGGTCTCCCCTGCGAACGTTTGTGGGAGTTGTGACGAGACACTTTCGGCTTCCAACAACTGGACAACCATAACAGTGCCAACTGGAGAAATCTATTGTATTCCCAACGGAGTTTCAGTATCCGCATTTATTACCGTGGAATCCGGCGGAACCTTGTGTATTGCTCCTGGTGGTACGCTTGCAGGTGGTTCATTAGCAGTCAACGCAGGCGGAAATGTATTCGTTTCAGTGAACGGAACCATAAGCCCGGTAACAATCGATGGAAGTAACCTCATGAATGGTACAATTACAAATTACGGTACCATGAATTTTCAAATGATAAACGGCCCACACGCCGGAACCATTCAAAACTTCAAAACCTTTAATCCGGATGGATTGGTAAATCTAACAGGAAGTTTAATAAACAATATCGGAGCTACCATTACAACCGGTCAAATAGCTACTTTTTCAGGTAGCTTAGAAAACCACGGAACTATAACAAACTCTGGGGCTACCACATTCTCAACTGGCGGTTCTTTCTTAAATACAGGAATTTATTCTACTACACAAATATCTGGTCTTTCCGGTTTACTTGAAAACCACGGAACCATAGAAAATACAGGTGAAACTACATTCTCCACCGGTGCTTCCATGATTAATTCAGGTATTTTCACCAGTGCTACTTTTCATGATTTTCCCGGGACACTAAACAACTCCGGTACGTTGACCATTTCCGGAACAACTGAGTTTTTAGCCGGATCTGAAATCATTAACCAAGGCGAAATTACCTTTGACGGTGGACTTGATCCCTCAACCGTTAATGTGACCAATTCCAATGTATTGACAATTAACACCAGTGTAAATGTGCAAGGCGGTTATTGGAACAATCTTTTAGGCGGCGAGGTTTACCTCAATGGAACACAAATAACATTCATCGGAGATTTAGACAACTCAGGCTATTGGGAATTCGAAAGGTTACAAACCCTTTCCTCTACCCTAAACAATTATGGACACATGAAGGTGTCCAATGTAGTGAACAGCATTACCTCTACTACTTACCTCACCAATGACGATTTATTGGAATTCGTCAATGTCTCTGATGTGCAATACAACGGCCCTATGTTGACCAATAACGGTACGATTACCGTAACCCATGCTTCAGCGGGAAATTTCAAAATGAACCAAGCCATCAACCGTATGCATAATAATGGAACCGTAAACATTACAGGTCAGTTTGAATTGAATAATACAGGCGCTGAATTGGTCAACAATTGTAAAATTATATGTAAAACCTTTTTTGTAGGGAATGGAACCGTGACCAATGCGGGGCTTATTCATGCAACAGGAAACGGTATCACCAATGATAGACCGGACGGGATTAATATAGAAGGTGACGGGTCTTATTTAACAAATGCCCGTACCGGATTTGTACGAGGGGTAAATTTCAGGAATTCCGGAGACATAAATGGTTACGGTGCTTTTTATTTCACCGGGACTACCAATATGATTAGTGCAGGAAGTTTTATTGGAGACAGCCAAACAGAACAAATTTTATTTTTCGATTCCTCTCAAACCGGAAGTAATATTTTCGACATGCCGGGTGGAACAGTTTCCAACGTAATTCGTCCGGGCTCACTTACACCTCAAGATTCCAGCACCTATAATTGTACCGCACCACCAACCTATGCCGGAAGCCCACCCACAGTAAACCCGGTTTCCATCGGAATGTGCGTTCCCGCGGACACCAGTTTCGACATTGATGATTATGTGACGCCTGCAGAGCCGGTAGGTGGAGACCCTTTTGTGCTCCTTCATTCTACCATCAAGTTATTTGAATACAACAACCCCACCAACGCTACCAATAACTCCGCCAATTTGGTCATTGCCGGCAAAGGAACATTCAGTGCCAATACCACTACGGGAGTCATTACTTTTACCCGTCATCCTTCATTTACAAGTGGTGCTGTCGAGGCAGAATATAGAATTTCAAACAAAAGAGCCGGTGACCCTATCCCTTACCCCAGCCCCCGTGCCAAAATCACCATTCAAATCGATGTAGAAAGCTGCGAACCTTGTGCCGAAGACCCTGCTTCCGGCACGGCATTGACATCCATAGTCGGCATCAGTACACTGAACAATCAACCCGAAGGCTGGCCGGAAAATATCCCCAACGGCTACCTCGTTCTCCAGTCCAAAGACAAAGGATTCGTAATCACGCGTGTGCCAAACACGAATCCAGGTACGATAGCTTCCCCTGTAGAAGGAATGCTGGTCTATGATGAGACGGATGACTGTATCAAACTCTACAACGGAACCATTTGGAACTGCATAGAACCCTATTGTATTGAATAAAAAACCAACCCATATCCTGACAAAAAATGAAAACAATGAAACCCAAAATAGCCCTTTTATCCGCCCTGCTGCTTTTGGCTGTGGGTGTACAAGCCCAAATTGCCATCGGCAAAGACAACGTGGAAGGCAGTGCCCTGCTCGATTTTGAAACTGCCGGAAATACCCGCGGGATTATCCTACCGGCTGTTACAGCCTTACCCGCAACCCCTGAAAATGGAACTTTTGTATACGATACGGTCGACCACAAAGTAAAAGTATATGCGGATAACGATTGGGTCGAATTATCCGGGGCAGGAACCAATGCCCAGGTTGACATGAACCAGCTCAATGCCGCAACTGACGAAGGCGAAGGAACCGTTATCGGAGATGAATCCACAGCACCCGAAGGCGTATTGGTTTTGGAATCTCCCGACAAAGCCTTGGTCTTACCCAAAATTGCCAGCCCCCATCTGAACGTGGCCAGCCCCTATCCGGGAATGATGTGTTACGACACCGACACCCAATCCCTTGCGGTTTTCAACGGAACAAAATGGTACTACTGGAAATAATCCCTTTTTACTTTTGGCCGTCCCATTATGCTTCGACAAGCTATTAGTTTTGCATTGTTATATTTACTGGAAGTTTAATCTTATTAAATTTCTGAAAAACCAGAAGGAAAAGGTGAACTATTTCGACTCTTAAATTATCAGGTTTATGCTGAG